>Ga0114931_10000178_pt1 | contig 72211 bp, 73 predicted proteins | sample 2SBtaG_FD_89579 | JGI IMG/M metagenome (GOLD analysis project Ga0114931, IMG submission 89579) | Deep subsurface microbial communities from Kolumbo volcano to uncover new lineages of life (NeLLi) - 2SBTROV14_V59a metaG | ecosystem: Environmental > Aquatic > Marine > Volcanic | place: Kolumbo...
AAAAAAAAAAAAAAAAAAAAAAAAAAAAAAAAAAAAAAAAAAAAAAAAAAAAAAAAAAAAAAAAAAAAAAAAAAAAAAAAAAAAAAAAAAAAAAAAAAAAAAAAAAAAAAAAAAAAAAAAAACGAGCGGAGACTGAATTTTAACCTCCACTTTAACCAACCACAATTCAGCCAGAACATTATTATACCCAAGTGACAACCAACTAGTGTGCAAACCAATCCAGAAGATATACCATCTGACATGCCAGAAGGAACGTCCTTCGAGGAAATAAAGAAAATGACCAACAAGTCTTTCATCTTCGAAAAACCAACCGAAAAAGACTCCCCAGAATACAAGAAAACTTACAACTACCTCCTCGAAAATTTCGGGAAGTTCGGAGAGAATAGAGTACTCGCAAGAAATAGAGCGGGTGACATAATCGACATGGGTGGAATAGATGATGTGGTGTCGTCTGTCGTCCTCGAAGACTCCCAGTATGCGGACTCCCAGCTAGGAGTGTCGCACAAAGTTAAATTCTCATCGCTGTTCGACATGTGGAATTCTGAACCCGGTCTGTCCCAGTCGTTAAATATGAACTCTGAAGTGCCAGTGGCTTACGGATCTTACTTCGCTTATGAACCAATCCCAAGAGAATTCAAGACAGCAGCAAACCCACCATTCGTCCCACCCTCAGTTGAGTACTGGAACAGATGGGCAGAGTTCGTCCAGTTCAAGCACTTCCAACGTCAGTTCATCCACTCCCTTATAGGAACGGGAAACATGTGGGCGGAGAAAGTATACGACCGATCTGGTATGGTCAAGAAAGGATGGGGAGTCAGAAAATTAAAAGTTCTGTCACCGGATGTCATGTACAATGTCGTTGACGAGAAGGGGAGAATACTCAAATTCGTCCAGTATTCCGGGAACTCAGATCGCTATCTTGGAAAAGATCTCATCATCACAGAGAACCAAGCTAAAGAATTGAGACGGAGAGCTACAGAAGAGAAAACTCTCTACCATGAGATACCTCGTTACAAAGTTATTTACTGTAACTATAACGCTTACTACGATGACTCGCCATATGGCTTCGGGAGATCAGTGCCGAATGTGGCTTATGCCCGTTCTAAGATAGGTCTGCAAAAAAAGATACTCAGAATTGTCGAGAATGCATCCATCTCGATGGTTGTCTTTACCTACGGGAATGAGAACTTCATGGTGTCTGGAAAGTCAGCCACCAAGACATTTGCTAACATCAAGGGTAAACAGCATCTCAAGTTCGTCCTACTGCCTTTTACATTTCAACCTAAAGAAGTGGAATTGGGGAAGAATGTAGCCAATTTCGAAGGATACCTCAAGTACTTCCAGCAAGAATTGATGATTGGTGCGGGTCTCCCACCATTTTATTTCGGAATGGGTACGGGAGAGTCTGCGAAGATACAGATGGAATTGCTTGTTAGACAGTTCATGTTCACTCAGCAGATATTCTCAGATGTGTGCAAGAGTCAGCTGTTCGCCGAATGCGTTCTAGGAGATCCGTCAAAAACGAAGAAGATCATGACCGATGATCCAAAACAATATCCTTACATGCGTCCTTCTACATTCGTATTACTCCCCACATTACGACATAATACCATAGAGTCTGTTGCTGATAGGAGGCTGAGGCACGACACATATGGGAAGCTTGGATTGCTGTCAAACAAGGAGATGAGAAGCGAGATCGATAGGTACGGATCCACTGACATGAATGATCTCACTCCTTCGTTGAAACTTGAGCAGAGGAGATTGGATATTGAGGAGAAGAAAATTGAAGCTTCTCTGAAAGTAGCAGAAGCCTCTGCAAAGGCGGCAGCTCAATCAGCGAATAAGACAGCTGACACATCAGCAACTAAGACACCAGCCAAGACAACAACTAAGAAATCTACAAAAACTGCAACTAAATAATTTTCGCATTGTTCCATTCTCGTTAGGGAAAATCTAATATTACATTTCATACAGTATAAATCAATGAGTACTCAATCAATGTCAGCAAATATGATGACGATAACAGAAGAGGAAACTCTCAAAGAGCTGGGTAAACACATAGATACCTTTGAGCTTAAAGTGGATCTTCAGAAGATTGACGAGTGGGACAGTTTTGGAGATGACTTGAAAAAAGCTACTATGGAATGGTACGGTCTGAAGAGTTTCAAAGCAGTGAAAGACAGTTACCGAAGAGTCAGTGGTGTTGGTATCGACACTGGAAGGAACATGAACACATCTTTCAGATACTCGGCAGATGCTTTGAGGTTCATGGTGGATGAGTTCAAGAAGAATATGAGTAAACCTCAGTTGAACAATTTTTATCAAGATCATAATATGTGGACAATAGAGGCTTTAATGGGTCGTGTGATGAATTTAGAATTCAAGGCGACTGATAAAAAAGGGGAGAAAGGTCTCATCCGTTTCGATGCGGTGCTCAACAAAAAACATCCGCTTACAGCACGAGCTGAGATGTTCAAGTCTGTGTCGATGACTGTTCTTACGGGTAATTTCACATGTCTCACGTGTAACAATCGAGCACGGGACTGTACGTGTGAGACAATGCAAGAGCAAGATATTGTGGCGAACAAGGGTGCTCTTATTGAGCTGTCGTATGTCACTTTTCCAGCTTATCCGAAAGCGTCTGTGGATAAAATAGAGAATTTTTCATCACACGTTCTTGATAGGATTAAGGATGAGTTGAAGGAGAGAGGTATGAGCACACCGTTCGATAAACCTTTTGATGTGAGTGAGTACAAGGCTGGTATGGATGATGCTTTTATTTCTAAATTTGATACACCGTATCTTTCAGTATTTGCTGATGTTATGGAAACTGTAGTGGAGAATAAAGTTTCTCATTTCACGACTAATAATGTTGCATCCAATGTTTCATCTAATGTTTCATCTCTCGTTGGAACTTCCACCGATGCTTTTATCGACAATAGAGATGACGATGATGGTGAAGACGAAGATGAAGAGGAAGACGAGAATAATAATGATAGCTCAGAGGTTGAGAAAGTTATGAAACTTATTTCAATGCTTGAAGTTGTAGACAATTTAAGTAAATTTGACGAGATTTTGGCTGAAAAAAAATGAGATAAATATATTTATCGTCTGTATGACACGAAAAATTTATATCTTTTAGATGCGTGTGATAGTTGTATATGACAACTTCAGATGAGATTTTTGATCGAGCTAATGTGCTTCTCAAGAAGTACGAGGACAAATTGGTTGCCCTTGAAGAGATGAATAAACGCAAGAGAGAAGATCTAGAGAACAGTAAAAAATTATCTCTTGTCACAGATATAGTTAATTGTTATGAGAAAATAGGCGAACCTATTGACCCTAAAGAACTTATGAAAGAGTCTGTTGATACATTGACTTTTTTTAAGACGAATGCTGAGAAATTAGCAGAGAAGTTCAAACACAATATTTTTGATACCGATGAGACTTCTGGAATTGTCGATAGGGACATTGGAGCTGACGAAGTATCAGATATAATGTCAAATGAAGAGAAACGTTATAGTATGACGGATAAAGTGCTTGATATGATTTCGTTATCGATGGGACTTCCCATAGCCACGAAAGAAGAAAAAGATGTTCTACGAATGGAGCATAGAGCACAAGGAATAATATACTAGGTGAAAGAATATGTCAGCACTACCAAAAAGACAAGCACTCAACCCATTTTTGTACACATCATATCCAACTCTTAGACCAAACGTCATTCCAAAAGATGCTTCGGATGGTCTGGCAAAAGATGAGTTAACGGGAAATTTTAAACCAGTTAAAAGGTTTGAAGTTGGACATCTTATCTCAGTCACTCAAGGTTTTATGAAAACTGGATCTCAATGGCAACAAAGCGGTCAAGCAACATACATAGAAGGAGATTTACATGATCCAAATTATGCCGATCCAGCAGCTCTGAAATTACTTGGTGTATCCATAGGAGAAGCACCTCAGAATAGACCTTCAATGGTTGATGTTTTCGGTGATCTGTCAAATGAAGATTTCGGGATAAATGTTGATACATCTATAGCTTCATTTATGGAGAGACTCGCTGTTGCAGCCTCTTCTTCCATCGTTCTCGTCAAATTGTGGGATACTATCAACAATCAGCTTGAAGTTCTTGATAATACTTCTATTGGTCTACCAGTATTTGCGTCCAAAACTGGAATAGATGGTGGATCTGTTTCTCACACTGGAGCTTCTGGGTTTGGATCGATTTCAGCTGGTCAATCAACAGTTGCTGGAATAGCACAGATTGGAATGGTGTACGCCGTACCTATTAATGGTGATCATAGAGCATATGTACTATTCAATCCAGCTCTTGCACGGAGGGTCGTGTGAAATAGGTGATGTGTTATGAGTAGTATACTAGATAAACCAAATTATAACAAAAATCTTTCACTTCGAGGACAAGTAGTTCAGAATAGATTGAAAATACAAGACATTGCGAAAACTCTTCCGGTCGATCCTCTTATTAAAGATAGAATGGCGAAGAGGTTCTTTACAAATGCTCCGGGCGATCTTAGAGACATGGTTGAGGATATTGTCGCTAAATCATTCTACCTCGATCAAAAAGAATGGGCTAAAATGGTGAAAATCACTTTCGACCGTGCTATCCGGGTTTACTCTCGTCATAGATTACGAGCACGAGAGTTAGTGAATTCAACTCGTACTGACAGTGAATTCTACCAGTGGTTAGTTGGAACTTCGTTCACTGCTGACTTTGTAGCTCCCGGTTCAGCAAAACCAACTGCGAGTTTCGACTTTTCAAGTCGGTTCGCTCGTATTTACAAAGCTGGTCTGGCATTGGAATTCAATGATGAGCTCCGAAAGAAAATGAACCTCGACTTAATGTCGATGAGCATTGAGAAAGTTACAGATGCTTTTGACGAACTCGAAGCAGTAACTATTCTCGATGGTCTATTTAAGTCAGTTGCAAATGGAACTCGGTTCTTTGGGAAGAAGTATCCTTCTCATATTTTGGATGCAACAAAGTACACAAATGCGAAGATGGATCACGAGAAAATGTTAGAAATGATGTTTCTGGGTTTCGATGAAGGGTGGCAAGGTGACATCTTCATGATGAATTCCAACAGATATTTCGAGCTTCTCAAGCTTGATCCATTTAAGGACGCTTCTCAAAAATGGACAACTGCGGCATCACCAAAGGCAATTGCTATTATTGAGGGGGCTACACCGGGAAAACCAATTTTACCCGGTATGTCTGTTACAAAATTCGTTCATTCCCCATTGATACCTATCGATAAAATTCTTCTGTATCGACAAAGTACATTCTTTGATTTTGCAGAACAAAGTGGCTTGGAGTCTGAGGTAGCACCTCACGATGGTCTGCATGATGTGTCTACGGTTTCTTACAGAACCTACTATGGTGTTGCTGCGAGAGAACCTAACGATGGTGCTATGATGAAAAACACTACGGGCTTTGATATTGCTACAAGGTTCTAAATATATTTTAGATAAATTTTTATGTGCTGATACTGATATAATAGTATGGTATCACCTCTTTTTTCAATAACAGATGAGAACAATTTGTCCATTCTAGAATTGAATTTGGGTATACTGGGGGACAATCAGACATTTAAATTCAGATTGCATAATAATATTAATGGAGCTGTCACTACTCCAATTCCAAAAGCTAAGAATGTAATTCTCTCGCTTATTGCTGAGCCACTACCAGCAAATGAGACTTTATTAGTCAATAAAGTGTACGAAGTGAGATGTACGTATTCTGCAAAAATGCAGAGTGTTTATAGTGAAGGATGGCAGAAATTCCCACTACACAATTCAAATTATGATGAGATAGATATTGGTCAATATAATGAGTATGAGATGAGGCATAATTACTCTCTTTTATCAGATGCACAAAAATCTCTGGTACGGAATAAAGAGTTAAGATATTGGATAATGGTGGGTGCATAGTATATGGATGTTGGATTACTTAGAACGCTATTGATGGAAATAGGGCAGTTGGCATATAACCAAATCACAGACGAACGGAGAATGGTAACTCAATCAAGAAAAGTTTACACTCTCTATCAGAACATTCACGAGGTCGTTGCTGTGTTCGGTCTTGACGATTTTGACAGAACAACTAATTTGTCAGTTTCTGGTGCTCACGATGAAGTGTCCATTGAAGTAAGTCCATCAGTAAATCCCGGTAAAGAAGTTCTTGTGAGCTACATCACAAAAGAAGGTCTATCGGATGGTGCAGCTCAGACTATAATAGATTGGGCTTTGATCGAAGTGAAATTGGATCTCCAAGAACCGGATATAGATTTATATAATCCAGATCCAAATGATTTCTTGGCTACTGGTATGAGAGCATATTGGCAATTACTTGCATTGGCAAATGCGTATCTTACTATGAACAATGTGAATTTCATTCAATCAGATGCAAATGTATCACTTTTCAATTTTCAAACTATGAGTAAGCTTTGGGGAGAAGGTATGTCTACAGATGCTCTTTTCGGTCGTCTATTTCAGAGAATGGAGCAATTCAGAAGAAATCTTATTATGTATACAACTGAAAGCTCAGTATATGAGTCTCCAGTTGGTGTAGATTGGTGGAAAGATACAAATTCTTTCAAAGATTGGCTTGAGGCTACAGTGGTGGATTAATATGGGTAAAAGATCAGCGTTATTTGGTAGTAGAACTCCTCGTTTTAAAGCAGATGAGGCTGCAAAGCAAATAATGTCACAAGGTGCTCCAATAGAACATCACAAGAGAAGAGCTACTAAGAAATGCCCAGTATGTTGGGATGAATATGCAGATGCATACAATCCACAATGCACAAATTGTGAAAATGGTTTTGTGAATGAGATATTGCATAAGATAGCATATTTTTCATTCACTCAACCATTTGGCGGGTCGGGTGAGTCGTCTGGTGTGTTCAATGCTGGTGGTATGGTACAAAGACGATCTGTTTATGTTTATATGGATAAAAATCATGGAAAAGATGTCGAAGAACAAGATAGATTTATTATTAGGCTTGAGGGCAAAAAATATGAGTTGGCTGTTCTTAATGTTCAACCTCAATTCGTTGGTGGTAATGTACTTGCATTATACGTATTTGAGTGTATGACACCAGCCAATAAAACGATAGGGAGGTAGATGAAAAATGAATATAAGAGTTAGTGATAAATTATCTTTGGGGAAAGATATACTCTGGAACATATATTCAGCTCTCAGCTTAAATTTTGCAAGAGAGATAGAAGATGATGTGATTGAAAGTCTTTTAGATTACGATTACGCTGATGTTCCACATGAGCATCCATCAACTGTTTATCTTATACAATTCATTGCTGCCTTTCGTAAGAAGCATTGGTCTCCGAAAAAAGGTGCTTTTAGAACAGAAGAAGATGCGAAAAATGAACTGAGACGAAATGGTGAGTGGATAGATCATGGTATGAGAACTAGTTCTGCCTATTTAGCTGTCATGAATAATAGTCGTAAATTACAATTGATGGCAGAAGGTAGAACAGATTGGAGATGGTTTCTCAGTATGTGGTATGAACCAAATTCTCCGTTGAAGATATTCTCAAAGAAGCAACCGAAAGGATCTAAATTTTCTTTTGAAAGAGCATCGAAGATATTTGAGTCTTTACCTACTGTAGTTCCAGTAAGAAATTATATAGAAAATAGTTTTGAAGAGTTAAAAGATGAATTAGCTGACGATGTGGATAATCAAGTGAGAAAAACCTTAGAAGCTAAAGGATATAAATTGAAGTGAGTATTATGTCATGGCAGAAAGGTACTGGAAAAGGAGCTGTTGGAATATATTTTCCAAAAAAACAAGGATTTGCTACTACACCAATTGAAGCTGTAGGTATGTTTATTATTGATAAACTTGAAGAATTGCTTCCATCTATTAAATGGGGAGATGATGAAATTCCTATAAAATATAACTGGGTTTCACCACAGACACCAAAATCAGTTATTGACTCACCAGCTATTGCATTGTCTATTGATTTAGTAGAAATGGGAAAGCTTGGTCAATTTCTTGAAACAAATGATAGTACTTCTATTGTGGCTGGTGGATTGTATGAATTGCGAATAATGTTTGTTATTATCTCTCCTAATACAAAAATTAGAGATGCTTTAGAGAATTTGTTGGATCGTAAACTCATGGTATTTATTAATACGACAAATGATCATCCTATACAATTTATAAGGAAAGATGAGTTTGGGTGGGAAAGAGGTTTTAATCAGTCTCAACAGAATGTATATACAGTTTTATATCAAAATGAGACTGATATGGAATTTGTGAAAACTGTAGAGTATCGAGGGTCTATCTTGCAAGATTTTATCGATCCAGACAATACTTCAAATATATGGTTAGGAGTCATAGGATCTATAAGTGGCACATATGAAGAGTCTTCAATTTCTGAAGTTAAATCCTTTAAAATCATGGGTGGAAGTCACATTTCTTTGAGAATTACTTATCAACCCGGAATTTAAATAATATCTCATTTTAATATATTCATTTTAGAGACTGATAAACAAGAAAATTTTTATAAGAATTTCGATTATTTAAAATAGAATAATATGAGTTCTTCGTTACCCGGTATCATTACAAATGTTACAAATAATATTGTAGCTCCAACTGGATCGCCCGGAAATACAATTGTCGTTATTGGTCATGTTGATGGATTACCAACAACATCTTATTGGACACCCGATCAAAAAGGGTTGATATATCAATTTCAAAGTTTAAGCGATTTCCAAACACAATTTGGAAATATTGATATTTCAACTAATCCTTTCGTAAATGGTGCTAAAGCCACTGTTTCTACAGCTGCAATTCCACCATACGACAAGAGAAATTCTGTTATGAGAATTCTTGATATTATTTATTTTGTTAATTTGACTGCTGATGTTGCGGTTTTCCCAATTGACCCGGATTATGGAGGAGCGTCAGCTAACGAGTTGACAGATGATTTGTCGGTCATACCGCAAGGTATGTCTGAAGCTTTGGAAGAAGCTCTGTTCTATTTCAATGTGTTTGGTATAATTCTCGCTGGACTTGAACCGGTTCTTCTTGGAAAGCAACACGTTGAACTTGCATCTGATAGTTCCGGTCTTTACAATTCTCCAAGATTTTATTTCACTGGTGTTGATCTTTTTTCTGCTTGGGATGATTTTACAACTCCCGGAAGAACACAGCCACTTTCAGTAGATGACATTTCTGAATGGAATGCTGTTAAAAGTGATCTTGGTCTTGTGATGAATTACATTGGTAATCATTTGTACAATTTCCGTGTCGTTAATGGAACTGAACCCGCTTTGGAAATTGGAGGTCAACTTGTAGCTGGATTTATTGCTGGTCTTGCTACATTGAATTCTCCAGCTTTTTCATTTACCAGAGCGACAAATGCTTTAGGATCTGTTGTTTATGGTGGTGATAATTTAATATTTAGACCGTCTGAATTATTGGTGGCTCAAAATGATGGATGGCTCATCACAAGATTTGTTCAGAATACGTATGTAATAAACAAAGGTGTTACTTATGCAAGTACAATTGGACAGAATTTCAGTCTCTATCCAGTTCGTGCGGTAGCGAACTACATGTTCAAAGCATTAGTTATTTTGCTCACACCATACTTAGAGCAAATGCAGACATCTACTGTTTTTGTATCAGCTAAAGCACAAATTGATCAAGCGTTGCAAAATGCGAGAGATGCAAATTTCATCTTAAGCAATTATTCGTCAAAAGTTGTATCAGACAGTAATCAAATTGATGCTATTGATGCAGAAGTATCTTTTGAGGTTATAAAACCGATCAATACGGTGAAGTTGAACATTACAGTAAGTTGAGGTGAATGAAAAATGGCAAATGATGTATTTCATGCAAAAAAGGCTCTTGTACTGATTAAAGAAGGAAATTCATATAAATCTGTTACATTAGCAAAAGAAGTTGTTGTCACTCCGACAGTTCAAGGAGTAGCAAGAACTGTAGTTCTTGGAACTGATCTTGTTCAAAATGTCGCCAATCATGGTATTTCATTTAAAGCAAGGATGAACCTATATCTCACAAAAGGAGATGCGTACTGGATGTACATGTTAGGAGATGTTTTTGATCAAACTGTTTATGACAGTTCTGATCGTAATGTCAAAGTTACTAATGTAGATCTCGCAAATAAGCAATTGGTTGTAGGAACAACTGATCCATCATTAAATGACTTTAATGATGATAAAAGATGGCAGAATATGGGAGAGTCTGATATAATCATTGTATCTCTTGATAATCTTGCTAGTTCTATTGCAAATGTGGACAATGGCACATTCGATCTCTCTAAAATACTTGCTAATCAAGGGCTGGTGATACTGCTTAAGAAAGCGGTTCTTACTGAAATGGATATTCGAACGAGAGCTACTGAATTCTCTGAAATCACGCTTGGTGTAGAAACTGGACAAGCTGAAATTCGGATAAATAATCAAGTACAAGCTACTTCTCAATTCACGAATTTCTAGGATGATTGATATACATGTCAATCGAGGGACTTAATTCAACTCCACGAGTAGACAAAAATATAGAGAGAGATAATTATACAATAATTCAAGAAGTGAATAAAATTATACACTCAAAAAATGTTGTGTGCTATTTGTTCGCAGATCAATCAGTTCTTTCTAAAATAAATAAGAATTCAATGAAAGTAAAATATAGTCAACCTCTTCCTCTATTGATTAGTAAATTTGATATAGCGGGTGAAGGAATTTCAGAATTTGTAGCTTGGAAAGGTTATTCTAATCAGCATCCAATAAACAAAAAAACAAAATTTTCTTCTAAATTAACTGCTTATATCCAAGAGGATTATTACATAAATGTTATTCTCTGGATGTCGAAATACAATATTCCTATAACACTTTTATTCATGTCTATAACTCGTGATCTCAAAAAATTAAATATTGGAGGTAGCAGTAATACACAACTTTTACATAGACTTTATCCACATTTTCTATTTAAAGCTGATATAGAAAGTACAAAGATACTTGCTTCGTCTTCAGAATTTGTCTCCGCTCAATTGAATTTGAATATTGAAGAACTGTTCTTCGAAGGAGATGATGAAGTAAATATTTCGATTGGACAATAAAAGCATTTACAACAAAAAGGTATTTAACACAATATTAGCATATATATAATTGTGAAAGTTGTAGAAGTTGACGATATAATTTACATCGATAAAGATCAGCGAGTTAAGATTGTTGTAAAAGGTAAAGGAGATCAAAAAGAAAGATATTTTATTATACGACCTATAACAACTAATGAGTATTATCAGTACTTACAAGATGAAAAGGAAACGGTTGAAACGAAGAAAAAATTATTGTCTTCATGCATAGTAGAACCTACAATGACAATTGAGGATCTAGGTAATGAGACTCCCGGTTTATTTCTTTTCCTTTATCAGAAACTTCTCAGTATAAGTTTTTTACAACAGATGGACTCGAAGCAGTCGAGAACCGAGTGAAACAACCATTGTTTCAGATGGCTCTTAAAGTGGCAAAAGAATTAAGTTATAGATTGGAGGATGTGAGAGATATGCCATTCGCTAAAACATATTCATTGTATTATGGATTGCTTGTATTAGACGGTTCTGTAAAACCGGGCATTGAGTTATCTGTTGAAGAAAAAGACTTAATGCATAATCTTAGTAATATAGATATGAATGATTTGCAAGAAGCGATGAAGAATTTTGTAGGGTGATATTATGGCAGACAAATACCAATATGAAATTTCAGTAGATGTTGAAAGTTTAGATAGATTAGAAAAAGCAGCGGATAATGTTATAAAAATTGTCAGAGATTTGGATGATGACACTCTTAAGATATTAGCAGATCATAATGCAAAAATACAGTCTTCCGGGTCGTTTGACACAGATGCACTTCTGACAAAATTAACTGATTTTATGGAGCAGAATATTGTAAAACAGTCATCGCTTGTACAAATTCCTTTAGCTCAAAAATTTAATGATGACAATCTTACTATGTCGATGGATAGTGTTCGAGATGATCTGAAGATGATGATGGATACTATTAAAGATCAATTTCGAAAAAATAAAGAAAATATGGCTCTACTTGGAGATACTATTAAGAGCAATTTTGAAATGGTTATTGATGAGAACACAACTGTTGAAAGCATCATTAAAAAAATTGAAAGTATAGAAGGTAATGATGATCTTAAAGTAAAACTTCTTGAAGTGTTGGATGCTGATAATGGTCTTCAAAAATTTGCTGACATGCAAACTCTTTTAGGAGAATTGAAGGAATTTAAAACTCTTATATCAGTTCTTTTGAATACAAATGTAGATAATGAAATGAAAACTGAAGAGCTTAAACAGTTAGCTCAAAACATTCTTGATAAAGTTCAAGATGAACAAACAAGAAAGTTAATCGATCGTGCACTTTCTACAAATGAGAATATTACAGAACCAGAAAGTATCATATCTAAAAAGAAAATCACGAATATGGGAAATAGACTCACTCGTATACAAGATTTGAATAAAACTATTGAAGATGTCACAAAAATAATTGATAAAATTGATGCTCTTGTTCCTCAAGATGTATCTATAGAAAATTTTTCTACAAAATTGGACGAAGCAAAAAAAATTCTTGGTATAGCGGAAAAACCACGTGAGAAACTTACTTCTTCGTATTTGACTGAAACTTATGATGCTTTTGCTGAAGCAGCATTGCAGTTTAGAGCACAATTTTCTAAGATGGATAAAAAAATGATAGAGTCTGTGAATAAAGCTCTTGCAGATTTAGATGTTTCAATTTTTGGAAATGAATTTAATGAAGGAGATGTTTCAGTTGACAAATTATTTTTAGAAGTGAAACAAAATTTGTTGGATAAGATTGAAGAGCTAAAAAATAAGAAAGAGAAGACAACTAAATTGCTGGGAAAACCAAATAGTGCTTCGATGATAAATGCACGAGAAATTATGGAAGACACGTTTAAGCAAATAGAGCAACAGTATTATAATCTTGGACTTCTTGATATTACTACTGTAAAAGGCAATGATGAGACTTATATAGATAATGCACAGACATTTAGAAAACTCGACAGACTTCAAGGAATGGACAAGACCCATAAATCGTTCAAAAGAGCTATGGATGCTATAATGAGCGGGTTCACTGGAGTACTTGAAAAAGGATCAGAAAATCAAAAAAATAGATTGCTGGAACTTATGAAAGATCAAGAGATGGAACTGTTTCAAAAAGTTGCTATTTCAATAAGTGGAGTAGACTGGACAAAGGATATTAAACCAGCATTGGAAAATTTTGGTGTGGGGAAGAAAGGTGGATCATTTTCTTCTGAGATTGAGAGTGATAAATTTAACCAGTTTCTGACAGAATTAGAGAATAATATTAGTCCAAGTTCTATGACTGATATATTCCGAGATAAATTGTCTAAATTTAATGTTGATTGGTTCACGAAAATAGCAAGTGGTATTGATGAAGAATTAGATGTCAGTAAAAGAGTAGATGATATTCGATCAAAATTAGATACAACAATATCTGAAATGAATGATGCGATTATGCAAGTTATAAGTGAGCAAATAGGTTTGAATTCACTTGATACACAGTCTATTCTTGCAGATGAATTCGCTGATATTATTAAAGATATGAACAAAGCTGTCAAAAATATAAATAAGATACCTAAAGCATCGTCAGCGTTTTTGAATAATATTCCAAGTAGTTCTTCTTTATCTACAACTACAAATGCAACAAATACGGGAAATAGTGGGAAAAATTTTGATGAAAGATTGAAAAGAATTGTCATGAAGAATTTCATGGAGATAGGTAGTGATTTAGAAGGTGTGTTTCCAAAAATTCAAAAACAGTATATAGATGCTTTAGGCAGTAATAGTGATTTATTTAAAGACGTGTATAATCTCGTTAAAGATCAATTTAAATCTATAAAGAAGGAGTCAGCTAAGAGTATGAAAAAGATGGATGCTGTAAATATGTCTTTCAAGGATTTAGAACAAAAGATACAAGAATTTATACAAAAACTTGAAATAAAAAACAATGATAGGATCTGATACATATGATACGAGATGGAATACCAAGATTGATAATAACTGATCTCAATGCAATAGTCTCACAATTATTGACGAATGTAATAGCTTCATCTATTGAATTGGGAAATCAGAGCGAAGCTATTTTTGCTCAGAATATGTTGAGAAGTGGTATATATGATTTAAAAGCTACAGCTATCAGAATACGAGGAGAATTAATTCTTCCTAAATCTAAAGGAATAGGATCAGTTGGAGAAATTCTGCACATGATTGGATCTAAGAATGAGGAGGTTCATCTTGAAATAACAGAAGACAGATTTCCCGGTATTCTTGGATCCACGCTTAAGATAATGATTTCTAAACTTCTAAATAGAGGTTCTATGGTAATTCTTGTAGATGATACTCTTCTTACTATTACAGCTATTATCAAGAATTACGATATACATAAATCTGGCTTAGAAGACGGAATAATTACAATATCTGTGGTCTTAGAAGTTCTTCCTATTCTTGATCAGCAGTCAGATATTTTCAATTCACTGGTATCTCTCACTTTAACAACATTGACTTCAAGTATCAATAATAAGATAGGGATATGGAGAACGACAACAAGAAATGAATTTGCCTTTATTAGCAAATTCATTGAAGACAAGGTGAGATCCAATGGACAATAATTTATTTTTTGGTAACGATTTTAGAGTTCTCGCTCCGAGAGTTTTCGTCAAAATTTATAGACTTCATAAGACATTTGACAGTATATCGGACGGGAGAATTTTTGAACCGAAATCTTTCAATTTTTCTCCTCGTGATAAAATAAATAACGATGCTCAAAAAAGAATTAAAGGGATTAAACATGAGACAACTGCATTGTTTGGAGAGACGTGTGAGATTAATATTGGAGATGATTTAGGAGGAAAATATCTCAATGATGTCCAAGAAGGAGATTATATAGAAGTTTATTATGTTGATACAAAACAAGAGACATCTGATTTAATACAGAAAATATTTGACTTCTCGTCTTACACTTCTTATAGATCTAGTGAAATTGAGAATTTAAATCCGAAATTTACGGGTCACGTTTGGAAGGTAGAAGAGATTCAAAAACCTTCTCAGATAACACTGACGGTCTATGCATGGGATTATCATAGATTACTTCAGTATGTAAATATTCCAAGAGGACAGAGGACTACGAGGTTTTCATACAGAAAACTTATCGTTGATAGTGACAGTAAAAAATTTAGAACGAATATTATTCAAGGAGATTTACATTTTCAAAATGATTTTTTGGATTATGTGGACGGAGTGTTTCAAATTATGCTTCGTAATATTAGTACTTCAAATAAGGGTTTTGTATTCAGAAAACCGGTTGTCACATATAAATTGGATGAGAATAAAGTTAACGTTTCTCTTAATATTCCAAATATACAATTATGTGGTATTGGATCAGCTATAAAAGTAGATGATTTTGAGAGAGAGTATGGTACTTCAGCGATTAATGCTTTGACGAACTTAAATTCTTTTAAACAATTTACAAGTGAGAATATTGGATTGGAGATAGATAAGAAAATAGCAGAATTTTATTCGTCTGATACTGAAGTAGATAGTGCAGTGTTTAGATTTATGGATGCAACTATCAAGATAGATGGAAATGCATCACAGTCATCTATATCGTATCATTTCGTTGGAGATATTGTGACAATCAACCAATTTTATTTGTCACAGCTTCTCGTATCTGGTGTGACATATGAGCAAGGAATAAATGAATGGTACACTCCAATCGTTGACATAGATGCTAATTATCGGGATAAAATTCGTGATCTACATAAACAATTCCCATTCAAGACCGCACAGAATGACACTTTGAGAATGAGAAATGGATTGCTCACATATGTATCATTCAGAATTCAAGTGCTGGGTGCTGAGAATACAATTCAAAATCAAGAGGAATTCCCATCATTCTCGAAATTAGTATCTTTCAATATTGACTCATTTTCAGAAATTATAGAGTTTTTTTCTAAAGCAAATGAAATAAGTCTTTCTGCTGTAGCAGACTCAATTTATGGAAGTAATTCTTCTATAGATAATTCAGATTTACGTTATAATCCAAATTTATTATCGATAGCTCTTTCTATTGTGAATTTTCCTCAAATCAAAAAAGAATATGAATATATTACACAAATAGATGATTTGATGCTCACAGAAAATCAGAATAATGTGTTGCGTAGATTGCAGCAAGTTTATGATTTAGAAGGTAGCAATGCCTTTCTCGTTTATTACCAGATGATAAATAAATTCTCGGTTAATGTTCAGAGGTATTCTGATTTGATGATGACAGCTTTTCGTACTGACAGTCATTTCATTCAATATGTGTCGTCTATTCCGGGAAATTATATGAGAGCTGATATTTATACTGGATCGAAATTTAAGACTTTAGGATATGACTCAATCTCAATTGTTCGAATGGTACAAATATTAACTTCGTCAATGGTAGGATTTCCACCAACTAATAATCCTATTTTTTCGGGAGGAGATGCTTCATCAACAAAAGAATATTTTCCAATGAGTATTACAAATAGAGTTTTGGTGGAGAGCATGACAGTCATGACGACAAAAGTTGATAATGCAGTTGGCAAATATGAAGGTTACACAAGATTGGATAAACTAAGTGAAGGTAGTGAATTTTTCCAATTCCAAATATTGAAGATTGGATTTCGAGATACTCTTTCCTCTTCTGAAGAAGCTGAATTCAATATTCCAATAACTCATGTTAATGATATTGGAATTGTCAAAGGATCAGCGATAAATAAAATATTTAAATTCAATGTGGATCTAGGGAATAATGATAAATTTAGTAATATTCGCAGTGCATTAGAAAGTAATTCTACGAGAGAGGATAAAGTTACAATTACAGTTCTTGGAAACAATGATATTCAACAGCAAAGAGAAGCAAATTTGCTTTCCGAGATCCCAAATGTTCCACTCATCATAGCATACAAAATGGGATCGGACAAAAAAGTGTCGGATATGACTGTCAGTGCACCCGAATTTGAGACATTATCTCTTAACGATCTTACGAAATCTGAAGTATATGATAGTTTATTCAATAGAGTAAGACATTTCTACAATGTGTCAGTTAATTCAGCGTCACAACTTCCAACATCAAATCCTCATCTGAGCGGTATAATTCATTTACTTGGTAATATCATGGAACAGACGACAATTACCACAGAACCGAATATAGATAAAAGTTATATTTTCTCTCCAATTATTCCTTCAGCGAGAAGCGAGACGTATATGAGTAGATCATTTGCTCTGGATTATAGCGATACTCAATCTATCAACACTGACAATTACAATGCTCTTAAGGGATTTCAGAGACATCTTGTTTCAGTAACTCAATATTGTGATATATCTGATATTATTATAGAGTTACAAAATATGTACCAAATGGCGGTTAACAAAGAAGTTCTCAACAAAGATATATCTAACGCTTCTAATTCAAAAACGCTAATGGAAAATATAATTATCAGAACACCATATATTCCCGTAATTATTGAGGATAAAGTTCAATCATTGTCCGATAGAGTGTCTGGTACAGCTTCTCAATTCACCGTAAAGAGACTTTCAGTAGTAAATACTGAAGATGTGTTAGGAGATGCCGAAGTGACAATGTACACATATATTAAAACTTTGAAAGATCAAGGTTTGTTTGATATGACACAGCAAGATATGGTGTGGACTCTTCCATTACAAGGACATATCATTCAAGCATTAGATACAAACAATTTTACATTTAAATTACCCAAAGTGAATTTCACAATCGGTGGATTTGTGATTGATGTTGTTCAAGCTCGTAGTTATTCTGCTGTTATAATTCTCGACACACTCGTTAAGGGAATGCGGTACATCATGTGGTCATTGAATAAATCAAGATTTGTCAATCACATATATTCTCCTATAGATTACAAAAAATATCAAGTTAATGTGAAATCAACAGAAGATCCTATCATTAAACCGGGATCATCGGTGATAGTATCTAAACCTAAAGAGTTCGATCTCAACGAGCAATCTAGTGCGGGTATTTCCTCTCGTGCATCTTTATTGATAGACAGTTTTGATAAAGTAAAAGGTATATTTGGAAATGGTAAACTCTTTCGTGATAGACTTGGTAAAGAAAATATTTTAGAAGTGTTTTCTGACGAGAATGGGAAATATGGTATGATCTGGTATGTCTCAAAGAAAGTTGTCTATATAGGTGAAGATGTAGGAGCTATGATGAGTCTTCTATGCACTGAAGGTAGTTTTAATTGGACTGTATTTTATAGGGAAGACACACAACTTACAGAAGTTGCGGAATACTTTCTGAAGCAAGGGCTTGGAAGCTTCTTCTTACGAGGTGAGTAAATGGTAGTCGTGTTTACATACTCTGAAAGTATAGGTTTGCCTAATGAGAAATTTAGATTTCGAGCTATTGTATTTGACCAAGAAGTGAACCAAAGATCTTTTAGCAAAACTGTTCAAGTTGAGGACAATAGACCTATTGTAAAAATTCCAAATTTTGAGAATGGTTATGTGATGGTTCATACAGAATATGGTTACAAAGCATATAATTACAAATTGGCGACATTCATTGTCACTGATGAAATTGAACATTATCCCGGTAGTTCTCAGTATGGATTAGTCACAATTAAGAATGATCCTTTCCAGTCAATAGACCCTTCAATAGCTGATGGGCAGACAGCTATTGAGGCAGTTAAGAGATATGTGGGTAATGTCAGATGTGGTTACAGTCGTATACTGGAGCACATTGGTGGAACTGTCAATTTACCGGACACTGATCTTTTTGCTACACAGACAAATCTCACGGAAATACCATTTTTCCCGCCACCTCCGTCAAATTATGATCAACCAGATCGTGTGAAAATAGTGACGACAGATACTGGATACAAGCATTATATTGTCTCTCCACATCCGTTAAGTGGCACAAAATCAGCTTTGGAAACAAAGGAGTTGACTGGAAAGAAAACTATTGTGTGGGACAATACCCACGCAGAATTTTTAGCCAAAGAGGATATTTCATCGGTGTCCGCTGACGATAAACAAGCTTTAAAAGTTCAAGGAATAGAAGCTGTTTTAGATGCTGCCCTTTCTGCTATTCATGCTAATCTTGGAACATTCAAAGCTGAAGAAGGAGTTTGGGAACAAATTAATATTCCCGGTCAGTGCAAAATACGATCTGACAGCACAGCTGTTGTGATAGAAATATACGAAGCTGATTGGAGTGCTGTGGCTGCATTTATTAAAATAGATGTTGCAACTGGGTTAGTTACTTTTCAATCTGGTGCTGATACTTCTATTGCATTGGCTAAGGATGGAGATATTACAGTCACTTCAAAAGGTAAGACAATTGTAAATTCAACTGGTAATGTAGAAATAAATGGAACTGTGAAAATAGTTGGTAGTTTGGATGTGAGTTGATGGCTAAGGTTGTAAATAATGGAACAGCTTTTTCTGGAACTGTAAATGCAATTCCCCCTTTACCTATAGGTGGATCTATTACTGTCACTCCAAATAAAATGTCTGCATCCTCAAATGAAATTGCTTTAGAAGCAGATGTTGACAGTACATTGTCTACACTTTTTCCAACTTTTCCTTACATAAGTAAAAATTATGTTACTCCCGGAGTACTTACTTACTCGTCAATAGATGAGATACCTTTAGCAACAAAAACAACGAAGGGGGGGACAGCTATTGTGTTGGAAGGTACATTAAAATTCACAATGAATGTGACAACTCCAGCTATTGATCCGAGTAATGGTTCTCCAGACCCAACTACATCATACCAAGCAACTGTTACATTATCACCCACGCAGACAGTTTTTACTTCTGCTTAAAATATTTAAATTAGGAATAATCTTTTCATGACTTAAAAGAGAGTAAGATTTAAATGTTTCAATGTCGTATCAAAAATAGATAAACATGGTCGTAGCAACAGTAGTACTCAGTGAAAGTAACGGTGCAAGTGAGACCGTCACTGACAATATCGCTAATCTCAACATGGGAAGTATTGACTCTCCAAATGTAAATTATGCGAGTAATCCGATCGTAGCGGGTACAAACTCATACGAGAAATGGTTAAGAATTAAACTCGTAAACATTAACAACTCTAACAAGATTGACAATTTCCAGATATATATGACACCAGCTCCAAGTATTACGGGTGTGTCATATCTCACAAATCTTAAAACTGCACCTTTGAACCAGAATGCATATTCTACACCCACTAATGCTGTGTCATCCGTTGCAACTTTACCCATGCCAACAAGTGATCCCGGTGTTGAGAATATTGGTGTTGCTGGAGGTAGTAGCGGTCTATCAACAGCAAATTCATATTCTGACTATTTTGTCATGCAAGTTCAGACAACAGCAGCATCTCCTCCGGGTGATATTCCACAAAAAACAATTCATGTCGAATACGATGAGCAATAAATATCTTTTTAATATTGAAAGTAAATAGTCATATGTGAGTAAAACCATCCCTAAAGAAATTATTGATAAAGCAGTTAATTTATATCAGTCTGGAAAATCTTATCAAAAAGTTGCTGATACTCTTGGTTATTCAAGAAGTGCTATACGAATACATTTGAGAAAACGAGGAATAGGAAGAACAAAATCAGAAGCTCGTCCAAAGACACTGACAGAGAAGCATAGAAAAAATATCTCGAAAGCTCAGCAAGGTGTACCAAAAAAACCACTGAAAAAGAATTTTACAGAAATGACTCCAGAATTAGCATATATACTCGGAGTCTGTATGTTCGATGCTCATGTGTGTCAAAAAGATGACACGAAATGTAAGAATATGAGTGTTCATGGTATACGATTAGAAAGTAGAGATATAGAATTCAATGAGTTGTTCGCTCGTTGTATAGAAATACAAATTGGATATAAACCACCAACTAAATTATATGGTAAATCCGGTATAAAAATGAATATACGAGGGAAAGTTTATTCACGAGCCAATGACACTTACCTTACTGTCGTGAATAGAATACAATTCACAGAATTTGTTGTGAGTAAATTAAATTTGAAAATGGAACTTTTGTCGTATATTCCTAAACAATTTTATCGAGATTTTATTCGAGGAGCATGGGACAGCGAAGGTTCTATAACTCATCATAAATCTGGTGGAGCACATGTACAATGGGTCAATACAATAAAGTGGAAATTTGATTTGATATACAGAATGCTGGAGACAATTCTCCCAATCGAATTCTTCAAATATATAAAGAAAAATGAAAGGAGGTAAGGAGAGAAGATAAGATATGAGATATATATGTATCAGAGCGATTTGGTAAGATTTTTCTTTTTACTCATACAACCAACTATTGAAAGAAAATGGAAAACTTTCTTCACTATTTTCAATGGTGAAAAATAAAGTTCATATATCATCTCATATATGTTAATATGCCAATGGAGATAAATGCTTTTTAGCTACGAGGATACAGTTTGTACATTTCCTCTCCTCCCCCCATTATTTATCTCCATTGTCTTCTTCGCTTTTTTGTTTTTGTTCATCTCCCTTCCATTAAATTTTTATGTGGCGAATAAGAATAATTTATAGAAGGAATAACATACAACTTATTTCGTCTATTAATCATCAGTAATACAATGCTTAGCTGATTAATAGGGGGTGATAATACAATGTCATTGGAAGAAAATATATTAATGGAAAGCGCACCGGAAAACTCTTTTCAGTGGGTTGCAATTTACGAAGAAAATGGTGAATTGAAAGAATTATATCAATACATCAATAATAATGGTGAAGAACAGCAGATCAATATTTCAAAAGTAATTAGTCTTGAACAAGAAGGTAAATTACAAAAGATATATATCATTCCGAAAGGAACTGTTTTTTCAACAAGTGTCATTCCTCGTATTGGTGTGAATTTGTTAAATGGAACATTCGATGTGAATGGAGCGACCTATGATAATAAACCAATAGGTGTGTCATTCTCCGAATACAGATTTGTCCTCTATAGAACAATACATACATCTGTAGGTGTGTCTACATTAGATCCCGCTACTAGAGATGCTGGATCAGTAAAATGGTACAAGATTGGTTGGCAATCAACAGTGAACAATCAAAATTACCAAAGAGTTATCTGGTATAGTCCTACAGAAAATACATTCACTCTTAGAGAAAAGAGGTGAAATGTATGTCAAATCCACTTATTCCTAAAAGTTATAATCGATTTGCAGACAATTTTAGAAATTGGTATGCGTCTTGTAATAATTCAATAACTCTCGACATTAATCAAGTCTTTATCATGGCGACATATGTTTATGGTAAAAATAAAAAAAGTGGATATGCTCGTTTGTGGTTTAGAGAAGTAGGATCATATACATGGAATTTAGTCACAAGTTGGTCACCCGTAAGATGGGCGAATTCTATTGACACAATTCTCATTGATGGAAATCTTATATCATCGAATGATCGTGCACAGTGCTATACAACAAATGTAGCTGTTGAGTCAGTGGATGATAATATTCAAGCTATAGAGCCCGGTAAACATAAGTATGGAGAAATTCAGTGGGGATTAAAATTCGATCCTTCTCTGTCGTATGGAACTGAGTTTGAATTTAGACTTGGTGCATTCAAAAAATTTGATGATGATGATGATGATAATAATAACAATAATCCAAAGAATGAAGTGTTTGAACATTTACTTGGAACTGTTACAATTCAATCTGCTTCTATAACTCACACAATAACTAAAACCTCAAATTTGAAAATTTCTGGTGTCTTCTATAAAGTTATCAATTCAAGTATGAGTATAAAAGCTAAAAAAAGTATAAGTGTGCCAAGTAATAGTTCATTAAAGTCTTCTAATACTATAATAAAATTATCTTACACTCGTCTATTAGCAAATCAAAAAATTGATGTAGCGTCTGATACAAAGATTGTATCTCAACCGTCAATTAATAAAATATTAAATGTACGAATAAGTGTAAATCAACAATTATCACTATTGTCCCAAGTTGCAATTATAGGAGGATCTAAGCAGAAGACTTTTACAAGTAATACGAATATTCAGAAATTACAGAATATTATTTTCTCTTCAAAAACAAATATTAAAAAATTATCAAGTGATTTTATTATATATTCCGTATCGAGAATTAAGCAATTAAATTTCGCAATCAACTTCCTTTCGAATACAAAAATAAAACGAAAATTGGGGATGTCTTTCACATCAAATAGTAGTATAAAGAAAGTGAATAGATACGTAGTAAAATCTTCTACGAGTAGAATTTTAGCACATCAAAATATTACTGTCTCGTCTAATACTCGTATTTATCAAGATGTCTCAACAACACTTACCTCAAATACAAGAATAAAAAATTTCGATACTACTATAAAGACATCAAATGTGAAAATTCTTGGTAAGAAATCACTTATTAAAAGTTCTCAGATGAGAGTAAAGTGGAATTTAACTTTTACTGTTCCAAGCCAATCAAAAATAAGTCAGAAAAAATTCTTAATATTCTATTCGTGCACGAGAATAAAAATAAATCAACCAATTATCAATATATCTCAAATGCGAATAGTTTCAACTTCACAAAAATTATTTCCGATAAATACACGAGTGAAGAGAAATCAGTCTATCACTAAAACATCAAATACAAATATTGTCATTTACAAAAATTCAATAATTGTATCTAATATCAGAATAAGTTCATCGTCCAAAATAGAAATACTTTCAAATAGTACAATTATCGCTAATCAGATCATAGAAAAGACTTCAGATATTCGTTTAAAGTCATCAAATTTTCTATTGTTCCCATCTCATTTTAGAACAGTAATTAATCAACAATTTTCAAAAACTTCAAATTCAAGAATAATAACTCACGAAAATTCACTTTTAAATTCCAATACAAAAATTATCTCACGAAAGCAAGATACTTATTTGAGTGATATTCGTATTAAAAGATCATATGGAATATCAATCTCCTCAAATACTGTAATACAGAGGTATCAGAGTTTTATCATTCCATCCTCTACAAGAATAAGTAATTTTGGAATAAAGACATATTCTTCAAATGTTCGTGTTCTTTCTTATAAAATTATTTTACATGCTCAAAATACAAGAATAAAATCTATTCAATCAATATTGAAAAATTCTGATGTGAGAATAATAGATCCATCTTCTTCAATTATATTCTCAAATACACGAATGAAGAAAAACTCTAAATTCTTAATTTCATCAAACAGTAAAATTACTCAGAAAAATTTTATGATATACAACTCTTCTACTCGAATAAAGAATAGTGATCAATTAATTATCTCAAGTAATGCACAAATAACAATTAATAATATCTCACAAGTATTTTCATCAACAAGGGTGAAAAAGAAAAGAGCAAAAACTTTTACTTCTAATACAAGTATTCTCTATCCTCGTTATACAATAAAAGCATCACACTCTCGAATTAAGAATGGTGCCCAACCTTTACTATTTCTTTCTAATAGTAGAATTGTCAATCGTATTTCCACTACAATAATATCAAAAACTCGAATAATGAATAAACAGTATATTATCATATCGTCTAAGACAATTATTCGTAATATCTCTAAGCAGATTATAAAAACATCAAATGTGAAGATACTCCATAAAAATACTTTTACTCTTCTATCGAATGTAAAAATTTTACCAAAATTACTCCTCTCGAATATTCGTATTAAGAAAATGCAGAATATGATGTTGATAAATGACATGAGAATAAGAAGAACTCAAGCAAAATTGTTATTATCGGATTTGACTATCTATTCAGCTACCAGCAATTATCTTTACACGTCTAATACCAGAATTAAAAGGGAGCAAATGATGTACTGGTTATTATCCAACAGTAAAATTATTACAAAGAATGCTCTATTATTACTTTGTAATGCTCGTATTATACAACCTAATAAACAAATGACATATTCGTCAAATGTTTTGATCAGACAATTGAATGTGATGACATTCAGTTCACAATTGAATATCATTACAAAAAATAATACAATAATATTACCTTCTCATTTGAGAATTTTACAGAGTAATCAGATAAATGTGAACAGCAATATTAAACTAATTTCAACAAGAAATATTCTTATTCCATCACAGACCAATATCACGAAAAAACAACAAGTACAAAAATTGATATATTCAAGAATTTTCACAAGGCAACTGAAGACAGTTACTTCTAATACAAAGATATTTTGGAAGCAATCAATGCTCTTCTCATCTAATACAGCAATTAAATATACATTATTCAAGAAAACTGTTCATTCACGAACGAGAATAAAAAATTTGAATAGATCAATTACAATGCTATCTAACAGTAGAATTTTCAATATTGGTACTCATTTCAACAGCACATCACTAAGTAGAATAGTGAGAAAATATTCAATTACAATACCGTCTGATTTTAGAATTACCGGTTTACAGAATTCTCTTAAATTGTTAAATACGAGAATAAAACAATTAAATAATTCTCTGACAATTCTTTCTAATACAAAGATTATTGGAAACTATTCACTACTTGTGCCATCATTTACGAGAATAAAAATACCAAATACATCAATACAAATAACTTCTCACGCAATTGTAATATATAGAAATGCATTCACTATTTTATCTAATTCGAGAATTATCACCACTCAAACTAATAATACACACTCCAGCATATCTCGTATAAAATCCGTGGAGGTATTTACAAGACCATCTCAATCTCGTGTGAAGATTTTGAATAATTTAATAAGCACTGTAATAAATTCAAGAATACAGAATACTCAATCTTTGAATGCATTGTCACAGACGAGAATAAAACAGAGAAATCGAGTGCAGAGTATTGTAAACATTTCGAGAATAAAAGTACCGATGAGCAAATTATTCTTATCTAATGCATATGTCATTCAAAAGAATAGGAAAGAATTATTATCATCGGTGAGAATAAAGAAGCATGGTAATAGTATAACTTTATTCTCTAATACTCGAATAGTATTACCACCTTTGAATATTGACAGATTAAATGTCATATTCCTAAAAAGGAGAATTAGTGATCAAATATGACAACCCAAGATCAGTATGGATTTGGAACGGTGCTACAAAATACACCGGGAATTTCATGGACAAATCCCAATAATGTTTTAACAGATAATGGTGTATGTGCATTAGCCACTGTAGTTTTCCCACCATCAAGTACACAAACTCTTGAAATGAATGTAACAAATTTTTCATTGGGAAGTGTTGCTAGTGTAGATTCTGTTCAAGGTCGTATTCAAGTCAATGTAAACACTGTATCAAATCCTTATACAGTGAGGTTCTATTTTAATGATGGAACGGGTTGGTGTCCGGGTCACACAACCAGTGGAGCTACTTCATATGGATCAAGTTGTTCGGGTTCAACATATATCTATACATGCTCTCATTTCGTGTGGACAAAGACAAGTCTTGAGACAGCTAATCTCAAAGTACGAGCGAGAATAGAAGGTGCTGCTGGAGATGTAAGAGTAGACTTCTTAGCTATGAGAGCGAATTATACACCTTCTGCTGGTGAACCAGAACAACCTATAGCTCCATCTTTATCAGCTAATTGTACGAATATTAACATAACAGCTACAAAACCGAATTCCAATGGAGGTACTTTATTCAAATGGGAGTACCAGATGGATACAGTAAATACATTCAACAGCAGTAATCTTATAAATTCTGGTATTCTAGCAATTAATTCTGGATCATCCACCGATTTTGCTACACATGCTGCTATTTCTCCAAGTACTTTACATTATGTGCGTGTAAGATACCAGAATGTCAGTCCAACAACATGGTCACTCTGGTCTTCAGCTTCAAGTGTAACTTCAGACGGAGTACCGGGTCAAGCTGCCGATCCAGTTTTGACTTCTGAACCAGACTCTGTGACTTCTGGAAAATCTCAAGTAACTGTAACTCAAGGAACTGCTCCTTCATTTAATGGATGTACAACGAGCGAGAGTTACCAATCTGAAATAGCTCCCGATAATAGTGGAGCACCCGGTACATTTACAGATTTACAAACGGACACTACAATTGGATCTACACGAACCATTGTACACAGAGGTCTTACACCGGGTGGAGTTTATTGGGTAAGACATCGATTTAATAACTCAGTAGGTAATGGAGCATGGTCAAATGCTGTATCTATTACAGTTGACAATGTTCCAAGTGCTCCTACTGTCGTTGGTCGTAATAATAGTAAGTCAATTAATTCATCTCCTCCTCCCGATAAATTACCTCGTATTATTATAACCAAGCCTCCAGATCCTATTGACAACGGTGATCCACTCACTCATTGGCAGTGGCAGAGAGCACCGGACAATGCTGGTTCTCCCGGAACATGGGGAGCTTGGAGTTCTGATATACCAATAACTACACTAACTCAAAACGATGATAATGTAGCATTGGGAACAAAGTATTTCTACAGAGGGAGATTTAAAAACGGAGTCGGTTATGGAGTCAATGGGACAGCTAATTATATTCTCGCATACAATGTTCCCGATGCTACTCTCAATCCAACTTTCGTATCAGCAACAAAAACTTCTATAACTTTTGCATGGACAGCACCAACAACAAATGGTTCTACCATTTTAAGCTATATTTATGAATGGAAAAAACATGATGGGAATTATGTTTCTATTGATACTGGTTCAACCAGTTTACAATTTACAAAAACGGGTCTGACAGCTGGAACACGATATTATTTTTCTATAAGAACACATGCTGATCTTGGTGATAGTTTATATTCTACTTCTTCAGCTTTCTACACACTACCCGGAGTTATTAGTAATGCTGTAGCTTCTGCTGTTGACAACACAGCTGGACAGATAGTTATTTCTTGGGATCCATATGTTTTTGATAGTGATCAAGCAATAACAACTCAATATAAGATATATGTGGCTGATACAACTGGAGGTACTTACACAGAGCTTGTAACCTCACAATCAACAACCACATATACACATACTGGACTTGGAAATGGTGTACAAAAATACTACAAAATTGTAGCAATAAATCCCTTAACTGGAGACATAGGAGCTATAGCTGATGCAACTGAAATAACCGCAGTTACAATAAACATTCCTACAGCACCCGGAACACCAGTGTTTGTCAGTGATACAACCACTTCAATTACTTTCTCGTGGACTGCACCTACATTTGACGGTGGTAATGAACCATCTGATACTTCTATAACTAATTATCATTATTGGTGGTGGAAGCATGGAACACCATACGCTGAAATTAATACTAATTCAACTTCACTCACAGCTATAAAATCTGCTCTTCAACAGAATACAAAGTACTATTTCCAAGTGTTTGCTTTTAATTCAGCTGGATTAGAGTCAACACATTCAGCAAATGGAGGATTTTATACTCAACCCGATATACCAGCTAATCCGGTAGCTGTCGGAGAACCCGGTCAAACAACATTATCATGGAATGCTGTAACTATAGATACAGACGACATAACACAAACATTCTATGATATTGATGTATCCAATGATGGTTCAACAAATTGGACATCATTAGTAACTGGACTCACTACTCTGTCGTATGTCCATAGTGGTCTTGGAAATGGAGTGACAAAGTATTATAGAATACGTGCTCGTAATCCTTATGCTTCAAGTAATAATACAACAACAATTTCCGCTACGACAGATGTTGTACCAAGTACTTCAAATCCTCCATCAGTGATAGTTCCAGATGGTACAAGTGGAACACTACGAGTTACAAGATCAACACTTCCTTCAAATGGTGGTGATCCTATAACTCACTGGAGTATACAATCTTCAGATGATAATGGAATTACTGATCCATTTACTTTACATACAGTTGATATACCAATAGCCACTTTATCAGTAGATGTTACGACAGATTATAGTAATGTGCTTCTTGGAGACGGTAAAACGCAGTATTATAAAATCGCATTCAAAAATGGTGTGGGATATGGAGCATATAGTACCTCTGCTCAAAATACAACACCATCAGTACCGGGAACACCTCTTGCTCCTAATCTTTCGACACCATCACACAATACTATTGTCATTGATAGACCACCTTTGACAGCTAACAATGGAGAAAGTATTGATACTTGGACAATAAGAAAAGTTAAAGGATTGAGCGGTTCTTTCTCGGACTATATCACTTTACCAATAACTACTTTGAGTTATACAGATTTTCCAATTGAGTCTGGAACTTGGAGATACGAAGTATATTTCACAAATGCAGTTGGCAATAGTCTATTTTCTGGTATATCAATAGCAAACGCTACTCCACAAATTATAACAAAATTCTTGAATACAAATATCAAAGTTGTAAATAATGGTATAACCATTTTATCAAATACTCATATTAAAACTACAAATTCTATTATACAGTTAATCAACACAAGAGTAAAAAATCAAAGTGGTCAAATAATATCATCGTCAAATACTCGAATTAAAACACTTAATCAATCTAGTACAACACTTTCTGATTTACGAGTGAAACAAAAACAAAATATGATAATATTGTCAGATATTCGATTAGCAATTCTCGGAAAATCAATTGATATATTATCAGATACTCGAATACAAAAATCATTCGCTTTGTCGTTATTATCTGATAGTAAACTTAAAAAAATGTTTACTGTGACTCTTTTATCAGATAGTAGTATTAAAGTTCTCAATAATACAATATCTTATCCATCATTAACAAGGATAAAAATTCTACAACAAAGTACACAAAGTATTACGAATTCACGAGTATTGAAAACACAAAAAATTGATGTTCCATTATTAAGTAGAATTCAAAAATTGGGAAATTCTCTGACATTTGCAAATCGAGTAAGAATATCTATTCTTGATACCAGTTTATTGAGTTCCGATGCTCGTATTAAAAAATTAAGTACATCTTTTGCAAAGACATCTAATACGAAAATTATTTTAAAACAGAGCATTACTACATTATCAAACACCAGTATAAAATTAATTAATGATATACTCATTCTATCAGATGTAAAAATAAAAAAAACATCGGTTATAAATTCTTTATCTAATACTCGTATTTTGAGCAATGCAAATAGTTTAACTTCTATTCTTTCCGCTCGTATAATAAAATCATCAAGTTTTAGTATATTATCTCAAAGTGTAATTAAAAAATTAAATAACAATTTTACTATTCTCAATCAATCGAATATTAAAAAGAATTTAAATTTCACAATGCTATCGAATACGAGAATAAAAAATATTCAGCAACGAACAAAAATATCTGATATTCGAATAAAGAAATTAGGTCAATCTTTCAGTAATTTTACTAATACAAGAGTGAAGAAAATTGGAGTACAGATGACTTCTCTTTCTGATACTCGTATTTCTGGTATTTCATCATTAAATAAAATTATTCTCAGTCGAGTAAAGAAAATTAGTACATCATTCGATGTCGTTTCAAATACACGTCTCATTCGTAGAGGAACTTTAAGTTTTAATTCTTCTGTACGTATACTCACTCTAAGTAATATAATCACAGCAACAATGAGCAGTTCACGAGTGAGAATACCCAATCAAATTATAACTGTACCAAGTAATACGACAATTATCAAAAAAGGAATTATAGATGTATCTTCTAATTCCAGAATTCTTGTTGTAAATTCTATTAATATTGTTTCAAGCAGTACAATACTTGGTGTGAAAGGTAATTTAAAAGTTATCTTTAAAAAATTTAATACGAACATATAGGTGATAAAAAAATGTCAACGCAATTACCACAAACATTAATCTTCCGAGAAGACAATACACGAGAGGGGATGGAATTTTATCTTTTCGATGACAAAAATAATCTTCCAGCAAATCTTAATGGAGCATCAATCCGTATTATTGTTTGGAATAAAAAGAATAAAAATGTCATCATTGATGATTATTGCACGATTTTACAGCCTCCAAATCTAGGGAGATGCTACTATCAACCTAAAGTAGGTGAGATGGCTACAGCTGGTGAATATTCAGTAGAGTTGAGTCCTATAATTTTTGGAGATGGAACAATGGACTCGTTACAGAACATGACATTAATCATCACAAAAACATCTGACACATTCATATAATAATAGGTGATTGTGTGGATGATACAAGTTTAACGTTTTCAGAATTAGTCAATCTTCTCATAGCAGAGCTTTCAAGTGTGAAACGTGCTATTATTAAGCTCACAGAATTCACAGAAAATTTGCTTCTTGAAAATAAAGCTACTCGGAATATTCATGCTGATCTTATGCGAATAATTCAAGAATTAAGTTTAGTTCAGAGCGAACTACCAAATTTACTTAATTCACTTGTATCTATGGTTGATGAAGTATCGCTTATGACAAATTCTATTCATTCTCCAATCGCAGAATTACGAGAAGAGAATAAAGTACATTACGATACAATTATTCAAAAAATCGTGGAAACTCAACAATTAATGAGTGAGAATTTCGCTAATGTTATTAGACGCTTAGATCAACATATAAATAATGAGTAGTAATAAACCAGATTTCAATTTAATTGAAGTTGGAAAAAAACTCTGGGGACTTTGGAACAATGAAGATCAATCAGTAGCTCTTTCTGCAACTTTTCTCACTGTGTCGTTTGCCATGTGGCTCTTCACTGACAAGTTACAAATTGTCTATGTTATAGGTTTAGGCTTTGTGTTTTTAGGTATGACGATAACTAAGCATGTTGTAGATTACCACAATCGCAAAATGTTCTTAGACGAGCAAAGACTTTTAGCTGCAAACGCAAAAGAAAAAGCTGAAATCAATAAGCAGATGGAAATAATTAGTTCCAAACATGATATTGCAGAAGAAGCAAGAGAAATTATTATAGAAGAGATAATTGAATACTTGGATAATGCACAAAATGAAGAGCAACATAAGTACATCGACAATGGTGTTTTGAAACTTTATGCTCGAACTTTAAAACGCATGAAAGCTCATTCTTTTGAGCTTACGAGAGATGCTAAATTACCTTACAAGAAATTTATAGATGCTTACTTCAAAGCAGAAAGTTATGAGATTTCAATAGATGATATTCCTCAAATATTGGATCTCAATCTTAACGAGAAAGACACAGAGAAATTAAGACAGTCTATACAAGACAACAATCTTGAAAATGTGACGAAGAAAATTGAAGAGAGAACTGAGCAGATACAATCTACTAATCGAACAGCTGAAGAAGTGAATGAACAAAGTGCCAAACTTTTAGCTAAAGCTGAAGGTAAATTATAATTGTCGATTTGTGATGATTATTGATGACTATTGATCATTTGTGATGGTTATTGATGACTATTGATGATTGTTGTTTATATGTTCATGATTTTCAATATAATGCCTATTTTCTAATGCATAAGTATCAAGTCTTTCTAATTTTTTACTTATAATACTTATTTTCTCTGCTAAAACTTTTATAATTTCATTCTGATTATTCACCATTTTCATAGCCATCGTAATTCTATCCTCAGTCGATAGAACACTCGATGTAGTGTTCAATTTTAATTCTTTCGGAGTAGATTGTTCATTCATATAATTCTATTACCTATATATTTATTATTCTTTTTGGTGATGATATGTTGAAAGTGTATGAATAATGAAAAAGATGTACAAATATCCAACAATCAACCATCAAAAATATCGGATATTCTTCGTTTTGATAGCGATGTCATGCTTATAGGTGAAAGTAATAATGTTCTCGATTTAGGGGATTTTCTCTCTCCTCGTCTTATGCAATGTCAAAGATGTCCTTTAGATAGTAATCAGTGCTCTATGAGAGTAGAAAGAAACGAAATAAAAAATTATCCGCATGGAGATGAGTGTAGAGTAGAGAGAGGTATGATTGTGACAACTGCACAATGGCTTGTGAGTCAAGGTGTGACGAATACTGATCTAATATTAGTGAACAATCTCATCAAAGCAATGATTGATGGTGATCGTATTAGCAGACTTGGAACAAGAGTAACCTTCACTCAATTCCGGGAGAAAGATGACATGAATGTCATATCTAAATATATCACAATGTCTGCTCAAATAGACACTCGTATTCAAAAGGCATTGAAAGAACTTATGGCTACTCGTAAAGAGAAGCATATGATGAGGAAAAATACAAATTCAGTAGCTACAAATATGCGGCAGAAACTTGGTAGTAAGAAAGGATTGAATACATATGTAGTAGACACATCAGAAAACGATGAGATGATAATTGAAACAGAAGAACAAGTGGTAAAAAATGAGTAATGTAGCATCGACCATGATAACCGAAGAAGCTCAAATAACTGATCTTTTTATTAAAGAAGCTCAGAAAAGTCCAGTTTTATATTCTCAAAGAATGTTAAACATCAATCCATACTATTATCAAGAAGGATTTTTGGATGATCCATACCGTTTTAAGGCAGCATGTTTCTCAAGACAACTTGGAAAGACACACTCATTAGCAATAAAAGCATCACAAATCATCAACATGTTTCCAGAGTCTGAAGTTGGAATTCTCGCTCAGAACGAAAGAAGAGCTTTTGAAATTTACAGAACTGTTAAAGCTCTTCAAATGATAAATCCAGTGCTCTCTACATATCTAAATCCACGACAAGATAAGAAATCAGAAATGATTTTAGACATTGGATCTAGGGTAACGTACTATGCAAGTGGAACAGATGGTAAGTCCATTCGTGGTTCAACCCTTGATTTTCTTCTCATAGATGAGGCAGATTTTATCCCAGATAGAGTTTACGAGGCAGCTCTTCCAACAATATCTGCCACGAATGGAGGAATTATGATGACAACAACTCCAAATATGGCATACACCATGTTCTATGAAATATTTATGGATGGATGGAATGCGAGAAAAAAATATAATGGGGATATGCCTCTTGAGGATAAAGAAAAACCTTACAAATATCCTATCGGCAGAAAATACAATTTCGCTTCCTACCACTACGATTATACTCATGGACTCAATGTCATCAATCCAAACACCGGTATGCCACAGATTGACATCAAAGTAGTGAATATTCTCAAGCAAAAGAATTTTGACAAGTATGAGCGTGAGTACTTAGCATGGTGGTCAGCTGACTCATCAAGTTATATTTCAATGCAATCAATAGCTGCCGCTACAAAACCTAATAATGTCTGGTTGAAAAAACCATATACGAATGTCATGGGTCTTGATCTTGCAAGATTAAAAGACTACACTGCAATGGTAGCGACTCAGATTTCTGAGTCACAAGACAAAGCTATCATTTATGGATCACACAGAACAAATAAAAAAGATTGGGGACACATCTTCGCAGAAATCATCGAGTTCGCCAAATCCCACCGTATACAAATAATATATTACGACACGCAAAATGTCGGCGATGCAATAGGATACTGGTTGCACAGTTTATCCTCTCGTTTTAACTTCCATATAATTCCCGTAACTTTTGCTGCGGTGAAAAAAGCTGAAGGTTATGCAAATCTAAAAATGGCAATCAACACGGGAAGATTACTTATACAGAGAAAGAATGAATTACTTATCAAAGAATTGACAAGACTCCAAGCTGAAAGATCAATATCTGGAGTGATAAAAATACATGCTCCAGAAGGTGAATTTGATGATTTGGCTGACGCTGCAATGCTGTCATCTAAACCACTTAAGATGCCAGAAATAGGATCTCAAACTGAAACAGCTATAGATTACCATTCTAATTTCTTCGAAGAATTATATGACAAAGCTGAGACAAGATTGAACATGTCAGAGAGTATAGCTTTTTCCGTAGATAATACTGATGAAGATTTTCAACCATTCAAACCATTGTATGAATTTTAAAGTTGGACAACTCCAAAAAGACGAGCGACATTCAATGAGCCACCAGCAGAAATAGATGCTTTTACATCGCCACCAGTTAAAGTGACTGGATTTTGAACTGCCAATCTAATATAAAGTGATTGTCCATCCAATCCTTGATTTGAAATAGCATTTATCACATCAGTAATAGTTACAGTCACACTAGTCGTTTGACCGGGAGTAAATGTGTTACCACTTATAGACGCTTCTGCAACTACATCACTTATTGAAGGAGCACCTCCCCATTTCATAAGTAGAAGTGCTTTAGATGTTAGAGGCAAACCAAATATCTCACCAGTTCCGATGTACTCAACTTTTAGAGTCCAATTTGATGTGAAACTGTGAACTCGAAGATATTTTGTTCCAAAAAGTTGTATAATACTAGAAGGATATAATTGGAAAGTAGCACCAAAAGTATCCGATGACGAAGAAGATTGTATTGGAGATATACTCGTTATTGCAATCTGCTGTCGAGACTCAGACTCAATGGAGAATTTTGAGGAGTTCAACGTTGTCAGTCCATTCTCGTCTATTGTTATAGCTCCACTCATTGATCGAAATATAGGATTTCCACTTGGCTGTCCTATGAGAATCTGCGTGGAACCCGGAACATTTGACTCTGCTATGGATCCAGTTCCATTACCAAACAAGACACTTTTTGACGAAAGAGTTGTTTTTCCAGTACCACCTTTTGAGACTGTGAGTGTTCCAGTATGATCAGAACTACTAATATCGTGTTGTTGAGAATGGTGGTCATTAGGAGTAATACCATTCAAATTAGAATGTGTTATTTGACCGCCACCAATAGAATTTGAATGATCATGTTGAGCATTCGTGAAATTCGCTATAGTGGGTGTCACAAGAGTCTTGTTGGAAAGAATTTGTATAGCGTTGAGGAGAACGACAGTCCCATTTGTGGGGATTGTAATTGTTGCTGATGACGAGGAAGCTATGGGAGACAAATCAAATGATAAACTTTTGTCATTCGTTATATCTTTTATTACCATTGTCGATACATCTAAAGTTTTATTTTTCAAAGTCTCAGCTAATTCTACAAAGGATACCGTTTCAGTACCGGTGAATGTAGGAAATTTCACAGTGACATTTGACACCAATTCAGAAGGTTGAATAGTATAAGTATTGTCACCAGACACATCCTTCAAATTAGGAGTGACCAAAAAAGCAGAATTGAGAGTTTTATTAGTGAGTGTTTGTGTATATGTAGAAAAGACAAAAGTATCTGATCCACTCAATTGAGGTAATTGAATAGAGACATCATTACTCAAATTAGAAGTCGTCATAGTGTAGTAATGAGTTCCATTATCTTTTATTTTCATTCCACCAACAATAGGATCAGTTAGCTCTTTGTTGGTAAGTGTCTGCGTATGATTAGCAAAAACAATAGTATCATCTGTAGTTAATAGTGGAAATATAACTTGTCTATCAGCTGTAAGTTCTGATGGTACGAAATTGTATGTATTATTTCCAGAAGTATCCTTCAATTTAAGAAGTGATACTGTAGGAGTTGTAAATTCTTTATTCGTCAATGTCTGAACAGCATCAACAGACACCATTGCATCTGATCCAGTAGGAATAGCATGTGTATTAAGAGAAATAATATTTTGAAGCTCTTTGAGTGAAGATATAACAACTGTATTTCCAACACTAAATTGTGACGCTGCAAACGACATGAATGAGTCATCCAGAGACCCTTCATTTCTTACTTGAACTTCTCCATTCACATTTCTCAGACTTGTTTCTTGGGAACTTACCGATTGATCTTTTAATCGTAATCTATTAATAAATTCCATTCCGAGTTTGTTTACAACTGCTACATCTTGCAGTTCAACTGAACCAGCTGCAAGAATAATTTGACTGTAACTCGATCCATCGGGAGATGTAGGAGGTGCTATTAAACCCACTCTAAATTGATTAGAAATAACATTATAATTTTCTGTTATAGATGGTATGCCACTCGTGACATATATTTTAGCAAGTACTATTTCTGAAGCAGAAGCAGTATAACCAATTGTTGAAAGTAACACGACAGATGCATTTTCTAATTCGGGATCTCTGCTATCTCCATCAGTCAAATCAGAGGTTTGAAGAATAACATAATAATCGCCATCTAAAAATGAAGATGCATCTATTTGTTCAAGAGCATCCACTTCAACCCATCTGCCATTGATAATAGCATACCCAATCGCAACTTCCACAAATGTACCATTTATAGTTACACCGAGTCCTTCTCTCGGCATAGTAGGTAAAATTCTTTTGTTCATATCTTGCATCAAACGAACAAAAGATTTTGATACTGAGCGTGTCGTATTTCCCCCAGCATAATTTACATCTTGTGTGACAATTTTCGCTCCTACTGATTTGTTTGGATCGTATCTAAGTATGTGTAAATTAGGAATTATATCAACTGTCATAATGTCAACTCCAATTTAAAATTAGAACCCACTGGTTTAAATAGTTTGACTAGATCTTCAATTTTTGTATAATTTTTTGATTTTATCCAGTATTCATAATTGAGAGGATCCACATCAGAACCAGAATTGGGAAATGTTATTTTTACCACGAATGTCTCACTTGGAGAAGTGTTTTTATCAGCCCACGTTCCATTCGTGGAATAATTGGCTGGACTTGCCACTGTCGGAGCTGTAGCATCGTCCCACTGATAAAAATCTGCATTGGTAATAAAATCAATATTTCTATCATCTCCATTCAAAGTAAACGACAGTAATGACATTAAAACTATTTTAATACTTTTCTCACTTTGACCTCCATATGCTCTTGCTGAATTGATAGCATCAAGTCTATTCAAATAATCTTGGTCGCTATCTTCTGGAAAACGAGGAAGTGTTATCAAATTACTAAGAAAACGAGTGTACCATGTCACTGACTTACCATCAATCCAAACATCTGAAATATCCACATTATTCTTTTTTACATCGTAATACGTCTCGAACGAAGCAAGTATTTGAAAAAGATTAGAGTATGGAAATCCACCGACTTCAGTAGGCAAGAAACTATTATAATAGTATCTTGAAAACACTGTTTCTATAAGTTCTGTCTCTGTCATAATATCATCTCACATCATCAGTGAATAGATTAAACGTAAGATTAATCTTTCTTGTTCGTACTATCTCTGGGAAAAATGATCTACTCGAAATAGAAATTCTCTCGTAAGCTTTTTGATTAGTGTACTTGTGAAATGTCTCGTAGACTACTCTATAAAATTTCTCTTCCCAAGTTCCATCGACATTACCCGGTACTGACTCCAAATACCCATCGGCATATAATTTTGGATTGAATGGAATGTTCTGAAAAGTGTTGTCTGCAAGTAATTTAGTCGTTCCAATTCCAGATTGATGTTTTATAATGAGCCAGTATGTCTTCGTCTCTGGTGTAAGACTGAGAGTTGAAGAGAACTCAGCTGTATAAGTTTGAGGATTACCATTCGTATCAGTAAGTACAATAGCTGTCTGAGAACCAGTGACGAGCGTAGCTGTATTTGGATCTGAACCTTCTCGTATTTCTAAATTCACAATATTGTTAAGATTTCCTTGTAATTTCACTCTAATCCCATCTATAGTTCTATCATCAAAGCTGTTGTAATTAATAATCAAGTCAGTTGGATTGATAAGACTTGTATTATCGAATGTCACAGAAGTCGTGTCAGAAGTGAGATAGAAATTTGTACGATCAAGCGGAGACTCACGAGGGTGTGCATTGTAGTCGAGAACTTGTTTATGCACTGTTGGTGATATTCTATTATCTATTGGTGGTTGTAATACAGTAGCGGTAGATGTCGTTGTATACTGGAAATTTTCTTTCACTTCACTACTATTGAAAAACAATTGTACCGCTATTTGATTTCTCTCTGTTGGAACTAAACTATCATCGAAAATATCAATAAAATCATTAGTAATTGGTTCTGAAGAATATTCGACAACTGTTACATTGTTTATAAGAGCATCTTTGACTTCAATAGATGATCGTACCAATGCTAAGAGAGTTGAAGGTATCAAATCCTCACCAATTTCTTTACCATCTATGAGATCAGTTATAGATGCAGTTATTTGATCTGTAATATTTGTCGGGTTCTGAATAGTAGCTTGGTTCACAAAAAGTTCCATATCGACTGTTATGAACAAATTCATGACTTGTTGTACACTTATATCAGCTCCCACTGGAGCAACTAAATTTGCACTGTCAAATATTAAACTAAGATCAGCATCAGAAAAAGTTGAACCCGATTGAGGAGAGACATACACATGAGCAATATTCTTAGGTATACCTTTCCGGGTCGTTATATCGTGAACGACAGCACTATTCACTATTCCAGTATCAAGCACTGCACTTTCCACAGTAGCAAAAGAAGAAGAAGTGACTGTTTTAAAAGCTAATTGAATTCTATTACGTAAACTGCTATCAGTTTCCTCATCCTTCCCATTGTCAAATAAATTGTCATTCCCATTTTCATCAATAGGAGGATTGCTAACTACTACTAAAGGATCGATAGAAGAAGAAAGTAAATTGTCTGTAAATCCTCCAATAATTGAAAAAGAACCTATATTAAATTGAGAACCAGCTTCTACAGCTATGACATCAATGAATGATGTTGCTCCAATAGCTACTGATCCAGATCCCGAAATTGATTTAAATTGAATATACCCAGATCCCGATGCAGCTACAAATCTTGTATTCCCAGTTATCACAAATTGATTAGTCGAACCATTGACAATTCTTACTTTCCCAGTCGTGAATTCAGCACTATTTCTTGTCAAACCTACAATAGTTGCTAATCTATCGAGATCTTCTCCTCCTTGATTTATACCAAAATTATCAATAGATTTTGCTATTTGAGAAAGAAAACTTTGACTATTTTGTAGAATACTTGATAGAATAAGATTAAAGAATGAATTACTCGCTAAATTTGTTATAACCGGTCTCATGTTAGGATTTTGCCATCTATACATGACATAAACTTCTGACGAGTCTTGGAAAGTAAAATCAGTAATTGTTATGCCAGAATAAACTTGTTTTCCAGACGATCTTCCATAACCATCAGCTACAATTTCTGGAGAAGTATAATTGTCAAATAATGTCCAATCAACTCCTTCGGTTAGATCTTCAGTGTACTTATAATTCCCATCGAAACCACGTCCTTCGATGGAAACTATTTCTATAATTCTTTCATCGTTGTTTTTAAAACCATTGAGAATATAATTAGTAACTCCAAGTTTATAATTTATAATACCGAAACTTGTTATCAAACTATTTTGCAAAGTCTGTCTAAACTGTTCGACAATTGTACTCAGACTTGTATCATTTATTCTTACCATTTCTACACAACCAATGTATGTGACACTCTATCTCCAAGTATATTTACAAGGTCAAAAAATGTTACTAATTCGTCTTGGACAATTTTTGGATTATCTGTGTAATCTTCTACTCGTAAATTACTAATATTTTTTACAAAAGGAGATTGAGTAGCTGCCAAAAGCATAATTGCCTCAAGACTATCTTTAGTTAAATTTTTCTTACTCGTGTGTCCTCCAAAATTTCTATCGATGACAGAACTCCCTTGAGATATAGTTATACGAGAGAGGAAATCTTGAAAGACCAAATCGTTTATTTTAGACAGAGATGTATTCCACCAAAATCCTACAACTTTTATATCTCCACCTTCAACATCTAGATCCATGATGTCTGAAGTTTTTTCACTGTTTATGCTGAACGCAATATCTGGTGGAAAAGCATTCTCATATGCTTGGAGAAGGGCTAATATATCAGCATTGAAAATATCTTTTATCTCGTCAGCAACTAAATCTACTATTGTCATAATAAACCTCTATATTTATGAAATAGGTATCTTCTCTCTAAAATTTTGTGGTTTCAATGGATGTATCACGATTTTTTTTCCACCATCTAATTTTACGAGATAGAGCTTATTTTCCAGTATCATCGTGTCTATAGTTTTTTCCCACGTATGGTGGGGATACACTTCTGGAAGTAGAGAAATAAGCTTAGTGCTGAAAATTGGACAATCGTATTTCCACAGTTCTTCTAATATATAATATTCAGCTGATTTCTTCATAGATTTCGTTTTCTGTTTTTTCAAATATTTGTTCTTTGCCCGATCATTACTTTTCTCGTCATCCATTAAAATAGAAATCTGTGATGATCCAGAAGCCATTTTCTTAATTTTTTTATACTGCTTATCAGTAAATTGATACTGTGCATATTGCATAATTTTCCTATTCCATATACTCTCTATCAATTTTTCTTTCATAAGAAACCCTACAGCTTTTTCAACTTGTCTGAATTCCAGATTTAATTCTTCAGCAAGAAATTTAATAGTAAACGAGCGAGTATAATTGTTAATAAAATAATGAAGTACTTTATCTCTAATTGTACTCGACACAACACATCACTGTTCCGCACTTTGGTATATAACTTCTTCAGATGTTTGAATTAAACTACATCTATCTCTATAGTTACAAAAAACACATTTCATTCCAACATTAATATTTCCTTTGGCATTAATAGGTATTCTTCTTGCTTTATGAAATTTGTTGGACAAGTCTAAAAAATGATCAGTATCTACTTTCACCGCAACAGCTTTAAAATTATTATCACCAAAATATACATCCATAGCAATAGGAATACCATTAACCTTGTAGTACTTATACTTGCCACTTGACAATAACTGAGGAAGCACTTCTCTACTAGCTAATTCATAATAAGCTGATAATTGATATGTGTGGGTTTTCATATGTCTCTTACCAGTTTTCCAGTCGGTAATAACAATAACCCAATCTTCTGGATTTCCATCAGAAATGAAACCGAAATACATATCAAGAAATCTTCGTTTATATGCACCCACAAAATCAATTTCTCCCTTGATCCTTCGTTCACCTATAACACCTTTAACAATTTGCTCTGAAGCAATTGGAATTGGCTTAAAATACTTCCAAAATTCCATAAAATTATTAGAAGCATTGACAATTTTCAAATTTATTGCATCTCTCAGTTTTTCATCTTGAAATATTTTCTTTTCATATTCAATCTCGGACTTATTTATCTTATGCTTTAAAGGTGGTAAACCTAATTTATTACGTATAAAATCTTCAATCTGTCTGTGGACTTTTGTTCCACTATGAGATGAGAAAAGACGCTGAGAAGGAACTGGAAATTTTTTATTGATATGCAATTTCTCCCCAATCCTTTTTGAATGAAATGCTCTTTCCTCACATTCATCAACTCCTATTATTTCTGTAACACGATCATAGACACCAGTGTCATCAACGAATGGCATTATTCATCATCCTCCGTAATATTAAGCATTGAGTTGACAATATTGGACACTCGTGAATTACTTCTTTTTCGAGATTTTCGTTTTATTAAGATACTTCTATCCAATATTTCATCGGTCATAGTGTCGGCTTTAGTTTTATTTTCACTTTTTAGTTTTATCAAATCTTCTGGCATAGCTTCACCATTTATTGTATCCTCTGTGAAAAGAGATTGAATAGTGCTATTTCTTTTATCTACAGCTTGTTTGTCCAGATCTTTACGGAATTTTTCCTCTAGACTCAACCTCTCCCGAAGCTGAGAAGGAGTAAATGTTCCTAAATCAATTTCCTCCATCAACTGCTGTGGATTGTCAAAACCTATATCTTCTTGAATTACCAATTTATCAATGAAATGTAATCTTTTGGCAACTTCTTCTTCTGTAAGTTCTATATATTCTTCTATTGGAAGGTTCAACTGCTCCATATATTTCTTATCTTTTTCTGTCATATCATCAATAGATTTTATTCTACTGGCGATAATTTGCTGACTTCTATCTAAAGGAATTTCAGCTTCTGCTATTTCTTTAGGAGATGGAGTCACTGCTGCTGATTTCACGTTCTCTCTTGTCGTGTCAACAGTTTTCATAGAAGCGATAGTTTTCGCATTTCCAATTATTTTACGAGCAGTTGATTTATTTATACCTATATCCATAAGTTGCTCTACAGTCAACTCAGACAAAATTTCTATTGTCTCAATTTTATTATCGATCAATTTTTTAGCAATCGTTTTACCGATACCGGGAATTTTCATAAAATCCTTAGTATGCTTTGTATTCACCATAAGATAAATACTAATTTGTATGTTAAAAATATTATGGTTGTCAATCATCTTATTAAGTATTTTATTTGTTATAAATATCTTGTAACCCAGAAAGGCAAACCATCTGTTTCTATTTCAAACGCAGTTTCGGATTTGTATACTTCAAGTCTCTTAAGAAAATGCGATTGGAATGGTGAAATTGGATCAACGAAGTCATATAATGTAGCAAATTCACGATCTGATTTTCTCATTATTCTTCCAACAGCTTGACGTATTTTTATTTCTGATTTACCACCAGCAATGATTAGTACATTCAGACTTGGCACATCAAAACCTTCACCAGCAAGATCAAAAGTGCATATCATACATTTTATTTCACCTTTTCTGAAGCGCATAAATTTTTCATCTCTAAGAGATTTACTGTCTTTTGAACTTGAAGTTGTAACATGTTCAGACGGAAATCCAGTAGCTAAAAGACTACCGTGATTAATACGGTCAACAAGCACCAAAATATGTGAACCATTTGTCAATTCCTTCATGATAATATTCGTTATTGCAGCATTTCTATCTCGATTTTCCACAATAAAATTTGTATGAAAATCACTCCATTCTTCCGATTGTATTGAAACTTGAGAAAGGAAAACTCTATCATACTTGATGACAATTGGTTTCACAATAACTTTTTTACCTTCACCTTTTCTGACAAGATCAGACACAGTAAACGAGTAAATGATATTACCAAAACTTGCCAGATAATAATAATCTGAACTATCACTTCTCATATTTACTGTTCCAGATAGTCCTATTCGATAATATGCATGGATAGCATTGAGAGAAGACATTGATGTCTGAGAAGAAGCATGATGGGCTTCATCATATATAACAAATCCAGTTTTGTTGATAATCTCACGTATTTTCTCATATCTTGAAGTACTGTAAGCTTTACTATGTTTGTCTTCAGCCATATGTATAAGAGTAGGAGTGCACAAGAGCACACCTACTTCTCCACTGTCGTTTGTGAAAATATATCCATTCGCAGAACCTAATCTTGTTGAAGTGAGCATAAATATCTCTTCTATTCTCTTCTTCCATTGTTGAATAATTTCTTTTTTTGTGGACAAAATGACAGTTATCTTGTTCAATTCAGACATTGTATAAAGACCCAAATGAGTTTTCCCAAAAGATACCGATGCATTCACTATTCCTCTAAAATCAGCTTCTCTCATAGCTTCCATAGCTTCTTCTTGTCTCTCTCGTAAGACGATAGGTATCTTATGCTGGAAGATAAAATTCTTCCCATTCTTCTCCATTTTATTCTCAATATTGAAAACATATTTTTTCTCAAGAAGGTACATGATAAGATCCTCAACAAGTCCAGTCCCTAACACACCTCCTTTAATGAGACTATGTGATCCATCCCATTCAGCTGCCTTCCGTGCTTTTTCTGGATTGTTTTGTCTGAGCCACCATTCTACTTTACGGTCTCGTGTATTCTCATAATCTTCTTCGACATATGAGAAAGCACCAGATAATTCAGTCATCACAAAAGCATCACATATGATATAAGTAGTTATATTTCTCACTACAAGTGTAATAGTTTTTTTCTCTTTCGTTTGCGTTGTATTTACCAATTTTGTAAGCATTTTTTCATCTCCCTTTTGATTTGTTCGAGCATTTTTCAGAACACGTTTTCCTCTCAGTGTAATACATAAAACGGTTATAACAATTCTTGCACGTTTGTATGTGCACAATTTTATGCTTTTTGAACCACTGAGGAGTTCCATACTTGTTTTCGTACTTAATAGAAAATTCTCTATCATTAGCTATTGTAGCTGGTACTATTCTTGTATCGTAAATTATGCTCGGTCTCATTATTTAAACCACCTATCCAACGAGGCATACTTCTTCGACTCTATCAACTTTTCTGTTGCAATTCCAAGTGGAATTGTCAATTGATTGAAAACAGCATACAGTTGTTTTATATAATATTCAGTATCAACATTCTTGGGATCCACAATAGAAATTGGCATATAACCAGTACTGGTTTTCACAAAATCTATAATATTACCCATCTTTCCAGTATTGACAATTTGATCTTTCGACTCCAAAAATTGTTTCATAGATCTTACCGCTTGGACGAGCGGTGTACTTACTTTATAATCCTCTATATCTTTGCTTAATGATTGTGTAACCGAAATCTCATTGAGACTGAACTTTCTCTCTTCTATAATTTCTTCACATTCTTTCATAATATCACCTATTTTATCTCGTATTTCACTTAGAGACATATCAACTTGTATCGAGTCAACCGCTTTAGCAAAATATTTTCTCACGAGTTTAGAATTGTTCTTTTTCTTACCGGTCATTCCTTTGATAATTCTACTTTTCTTCATAATTTTAATATAATTCTTCTTGGAGTAAAGGATCATCATCAAAATTTTCTTACCATCTTCTCCTTCATTCTCTATGTTGATACCCACTTGTTCACTGAAGTAATCTTCTTCATTTATTTCTATGTTGATCACAAATACAGAGTCTGTATTGTGCACGAGTACATTAGAAGCTATAAATTTAGAATTCTCAGTATCCAAATCATAAACCATGCTAATTCCTCTATTGAGAATTTGAACAGTCTGCTTCCGTTTTGTATACTTCCAGTATTTAGCATGAATAGAATTACCATATCCAGAAGGAATAAAGATATATTTCAACTTCTCAAATTTTTCAGCTAATAAACTAAATAGCATAAATTCAGATCCCATAGGTATGACCCATCGTGGATAATTATCTCTGTCTTTACGGTAATAGTAAGCTTTGAGAAAATCAAATATCATTCTCTGCATCTTCTCGTCCTTGACATTCAAAATTTTAGGATAAGGTTTAATCTTACGACCATCCACATAACATTTTTCTCGTATATTATTCCACAATTTATCAATATTCTTTGTAAATTTTATTACAGTCTTTCTTCTCTTTGTATGATAAATTCTATATTTTGTATGAAATTTATCGAGCAATGGAGCTATTTTCTTAAAAATCGCAGTGGCTTGTTTTGTATATTTTGGATGGAATTGCAACATAAGACTTCTCTGACTCTTGTAAACAGTATAACTTTCAGAAGCAGTTCCGCACAAACTAAATAAGAAGTAGAAGACGTAGATAAATTTAGCTTTACTCTTTTTCGTTTCCAGAGGATATTTGTACGTTTGAATTGTATGCTTTGAATTTAAACCTCCCAATTCTCTTGGAGTAAACTCTTCTCCATTAACATTTATAAGACTGTGATCCTCTGTAACATCTACAGTACCATGACCATTGGATACACGATACATAGACTTCCAACTCATGTGACGTATAATTGCATTACACGAACTCCACAATTTCCCATCCCACACTTCAACACCCATAAGAAGCATTCTTTCCTTCGTTTCTTTGTAAATTGTAGGTTCAAAATATTTTTCTGCGAAGAAATCCCACATATCTAAAATCTTCATCACGTATACTTCTTTCATAAATTTGAATACAATTGACTCATGATCAGACACAGAGTCCCCATAGATAACTTCTCCGCCTTTCTTACCAACTTCATCGACAAGTTTCATAAGATAATCACGAGCAGTAGCTGTAACTAGTTGAGAAGCAGTTCTATGAGCAAATGGATACCCTAAATTTTCCAGAACACCATATCCAGAATTCATGAAAATCTTAGCAAATTGAGCGAGATTTTTATAGAAGAAGTCACCTTTCTTCCCTTCTTGCTTCCAGAATTTTACACGAGCATTACGAAGAAAAGAAAGGATAATGGGCATATATCCTCTATTTTTTGTACAGATATGTGCCATATTTTCTGGCAATTTATACACATTTGTTCTACACTCTTTATGTCCACAATTGATGGTTGAAAAACATATATTGTTCTTGATTTGTGTCGTAGGATAAAGTGAGGAAAAGTCATAGACATCTACATTGTAATGTACACCAGTCTTAGCATTTAGAACAATACCTCCCTTGAGCTTTTCATTTCTTTCTCGATCAAGTTGACTATAATTTGGAGCATATGTTTTAAGCTCTACAAACAATTTATACATCAAACCAGCCCACCAATTTGTAACTCCTTGCCTATTAGCATTTTCGAGAGATAAATTTCCAATTCTCATAATAAAAAATAGGATAAATCCGGGAAAATTAGAGTCATGTGTAAAAAGATCAAATGTCAATTCTGTATCTTTTGCATTGTAAAAAGACAGTTCTTCCATACACAATTTCGATATAGTAGACTCATAATGATATTTAGACTCTCCAAGAATAGTTTCAGCTACTGTATCAAGTTTATTATTTTCATACTCTGTATTGTACGCTCCCGCTTTAATATTTCCATTTGAAAAATACGGATAAAGATCAATGAGAAATTTTCCTTTCCACTTCTTATAGTAACTTTTCTTCCATGATTTTTCTCCATATTCACGAGTGTCCATCTCAAATCCCACAATTCCAAATTTTCTATCTAAATTAAAAACTTGCAATCTACGATAGATGTATGGAATATCAAAACCATCTCCATTATAGCTTACAGCGAATTGCTGAGGTAAATTGTTACAGTAACGAAGAGTTTGAATAAGCAATTCTCTTTCACTATCATACTTCCTCATTTCAAAACTACCGTCAAGATATTTCTTCGCATCTCGTGGTCTTTTGTTTCCAAGTATTTTGTTCGATAGAACAAAGACAACGGTTTTTTCATCATTTGTGACAGCTATCGAAGCTATAGGTAATTCACCATATTTAGGGCTGACATTCTCTCCATAATCAGCTTGTATCTCTATATCGTAAGCAAATATCATTTTAGAGAAATCTGGCATAGGAGCATGGAGAACAGCCATAAGCATTTTAGCTATGCTCATATCTTCAATGTCTTCTATGACATTGTACTTCTGGTACAAGTTCATTATTTTGTCCCAATCAAGTTCTATTGGCACTGGTTTACCATCTTTAAATCTATATGGCATACCCATCGACAGTCCACTTTCGTTGATGACAGTATGAAAGAATGATTTGTGACTCTCGTGCACTAGATCTTGATCGAACAAATAAGATACACTGTTCTCAGCATTTTTAGAGTCCACTACGTAAATTGGTTTCTTCACACTTACTTTTGTGACAAGTTCTTCCTTGCGACTTATAGGATTTTTTAATTGAACGCTTTCAATTTTCTTCACTTTATTCATCATACCAGCTTTTTCAATGATGTCAGCTACTTCTAATCTCGAAATAGCACGAACATAGAAAAATGGATATATATTTCTAATTACATGAATTCTCCTCTCTCCATCTTCAGAAAGAAATATCAAATAATGCTCATTTGTTCTACTAAATGACGACCCGATGAGATAGAATAATTTATCTGGATCTTCAGAGTATTTGATTTTTGGTGTGAGTGATTTTGTGTCGATATTTAATTTTAAGAGCATACAATTACTAATATTTTTAGTACTTAAATGTATTATTATTAGTAAATAAATTTCTGTGCAATTCATAACCAAATGCTAAGACACTTAAAATATATATCAAACGATTAGTATGAAGTGTGTGAGTGGAAGGAAATAAAGAATTTTCAAAACTCTTTGGTTACGCTCTTTCTGTATAATAATAGTAATAATAATATTATATTATAAATTAATACCATATTAATTACAATATATGCGTAACCAAAAAAAAGCTACTTTTGCTGTTTTCTGTATCTCCATCCATCCTAATCGTAAATTAAATTTTCAAAACCACTAAAAATGCATAATTCGATTATTTTCGACAAGTAGTACAAAATCCTCTCTCATCCAGTGGTGAGGTTGTTCCTTCCACATATCGAAATTTACTTTTACACTTGTTGCAAATGACAGAAGTTGCAGTGTAATGATCAATTTTTATTTTCTCAAATTGGAACTCTATATCTGTGTTATCAGCAATTACATCTAATGTTTTTCTAGCAAACGGACGATCAGACTCTTTCTCCTTCTCAGAAAGATTACTGTATTTTGTATCCATCTGCCTCTTCCACCGATCGAGTATCTCTCGCTCAATGAGAATATTAGCCATCGTTGGATTTTCACTGCTTACATGGTCTTGTATGTCATTTTCACCTTCTGTCTCAAACGCTTTTAATTCATCGTAGTCGATGACAATTATTTTAGAAAAAAAATATTTCATCCACTCAATCCACTGTTTATGTTCTTGATCAGCTAGATCCTCAATTAATTCTATAACATCATCATGTGATATATATGTCATAATCTGTATTGTACATCTAAATATAAAAATCTGCCATTGCTCTTTTGTTATAGTATTAAAATTTGAAGCAATAATTTGATTAGTAAACATTACATTTATGTACTTATACTGAATATAATATGTTATGCAGTTATTGGAAATTATACTGATGTCACTTGGATGGATAAGTGTGGTACTTATACCACTCTCAATATTTATCGTCTCATCTTCATACAAATTACGATCAGCAATACACGAGTCTTTGAAAGACGGAAAAATAGACAGTGGAGAACTTCAAAAGATACTCGTGGAAACAAATAGATTTGTGCAGTCACTTGCAAAATTCTTATTGAAAATTGAGGTACAGTAATGTTCGGTCTGAATTCTAATTGGATGCTCATAATTGTAGTTATTGTAATTGCTGTTGTTATAATACTCTACGTTCTGTATGATGACTGGAGGGAATCAATAAAGCGTGAAAAGTATTATCAAATTATATTGAAAAATTGGAAGAACAATATTCGCTATATAAAAATATCAAAACGGGAACCAAATAATAACAGCATCTTCTGCATTCGTTCATACACAATACTTGACGAGATGGAAGATATGAGAGACAAGGTAAACCATATGAAATTACATCCGTTGAAACAACACTGGCACATTCCAAAACATATAAGGAGGGATGATTTCATGGAATTTGTGGAGACATGCACACCAGAAGACATGGAAAAATTAATGTATATGTATTCAGCTACACCATCAACTGATCACATTTACGTTTGATATGTTGAAGAAATTAATTTTTTATTCTTTTCATTGTACGTAATTCCAAAGACAGTTAAATTCTTCATAAAGAATTTGAATGCATCGTTTTTCATAATTGTCTCGACACTTCTAACAGTAACTCTACCACGTTTGTTGATGTAATTTACAACTTTCAAAACTCCAGACGGAATGGTTATTCCACTCGATCTCCAGTAGAAACCAGTAGTTATTCGCATATCGAAATTTTTATCGCTGTGCTTCAGAATACGAGGACTATAAAATTCCAGTAATAATTTTTCAGCATCTATCGCTCGAATTCCATAAAGATAGACGACAGAATACTCTGTCGATGCTGGGTCTTTAACTCTACCAATAGCTTGGTAAAAAGCTTGTTTAGCAGAGTGTTCACGGAGCAAATTAGAAATAGTTGTCATGTCAATATTACCTTCTCGTGCGAAGTGAGTAGCTAACCAGTTAAATGAGTCTTGTGGAGGAACTGGCTGACAGAAAGCTAACATAACTCGTCTGTTACTTGCAACACCAACAGTCATGTCTGATCTATAATATGTGATTTCCAAAGTTGGATACTTTTTACCAAGTCTTTTCACAATCATCTTGTAAAAATCTTTTTTGTTCGGTAGAACAAGCATAACATCTTTTGCTCCATGTTGCTTGATTATCATTTCAGCGTACTTAATTGCTTCATACTGTAATTTCTTCTGCCGATCTATACGAGTTATCGACACCTTTTTTGTGTCTGGAATGATAAGGCATTGTTTGTTTGTTTTCTGTGGATCTCCGAGATCGAATGTATTCCATTTTTTAATATTTAATAGACGATCCATAAATTGTAATGATGAAGGAGGAAGAGAGGCATCAGTGACCAATACCAATTTTCCAGCATCTATCATTCTCATCAGAAAAGTTCTGATAATGTTCAACTCTGGTTTTGTCACCATATTTATGCTCGTATAATTCTGTTTATTTGTGATAACAGTCAAGTACCATTCGTCTTCTGACAGAGAAAGGTAAAACTGTGCAAGTAAAGATAGATCAATATTTGTCTTCTCTACTCCTCGTTGGATAATATTGTAGTAATCTAAAATTACAGCTCTCTGTTTTTCGGTGAGTGGATTGGTTATGATAAGAGTACTTTTTCCACCACGAATTGTCGTCTTTATCGTCTGCACACCTCTCTCAAGTGTTTGTAAACATTCTTCGACAAATCCTACAAGTACTTGGGAAGATGTAGAATTGTCATATGCGACTCGTACTAATTGTTCCCGTATTCTATCAGTTTTAAGATAATACTTTCCATACTTCAATCCAGCTATAGGAATAATAGATGGCTGACCTTCAATGATGCTCGAAATCTCATCGAGAAGGATAATATCGAAATCAGATAGCTCATACATGGTAAGTATACTCTGATCTGAGTCACTTTTTGCTGAAGCGAGTAATTTGGAATATGTGACAAACATAGTATCGTAGTGTTCTATATTTTTAAGAACGGAAATCCTTGCACATTGGAGAGTTTCAGTATTAGCGTTTATAATCACCTCTCCATTATTAAATGCAAATTCTGAATTAAAATATTGGCACTCAGTATTTTTTGTATTACATGCTGGTTTTAAGATAAGAGGTAATTTATGAAATTGTACTCCAACATCTCCCCAATCTGGATTTTGATTTTTCTTACGATGCATTTCTCTTATCTGTAAAGCTATTTTCAGACATCCATTTGGATTGCTTGATAATACAGCTCCATTTATTTCCATATCGTATATTTCTTTAGCTATCTTTACTGCTTCTGGAAATGTTTTTGAGGCTATTTTATTCGTTGGCTCAAGTACAAGTAATCTTTTTTTCTTATTTTTAGAAGCAATTACCAGACTGGTTGTCAATCCAGCTCGTGTAGTTTTCTTGACGACAGTAGGTAAATTGCTTGTTATTAATATTTTTGCCCTATCGACAACTGCCTTGTATTTACCCACATTTTGTTGTAATTCAGTAGAAAGGTTCTTATTTATTCTCTCTTCTTTTTCTGCTTCGTTTTTCAATTGGAAAGATGGTGTATTCTGAAAATTCTGTGTCACGTACTGTCTACCACACTTCAGACAATCTGAAGGTCTAGCTACATAGAAGTTACTCGTCTTATCTCTTAGTAATTGACATCCGGGCGGTCTTCGTGGATTTGTTTGTGTTGGTACTACAAAGACATTCATATTTCTTTCTAACTCGTAATAATTGTTTGGTGCGTTGTCCTCTTCGTCATTCATAGCAAAACGTATGAAGAGAGCTATCTCTTCAAGTGTGAAATTTTTATGAAGAAGATAACGAGATATGAGTACTCTATTCCAGTGCTGAGGTGTGTTCTTGACAAACGCTCGTTTAATGCACGGTGGAGTTTCTTCAACATCTCCAGTCAATTTCTCTTTGATAGAAAGGATAATATTTTTCTGATGAACATCCAGTGTTTCAAATGGCAGTGGTACATTGAGTGTTACATATTCACGCACATACTTACTCTTATCTATCGTCTGAATTGACTGTGTGTCTACAAGCACATCGCCAGTTTTCAGCACATCGATAGTTTCATACGGTATATTGAAATCAATAATCTTACAATACTGTAATTCAGTGTTTCTTATACTTGCTTTTATGTCAATGACAGTGGGATCTTTTCTTGTGAACAGAATTGGAGCACATATGTAAATATTTGGCATGATTTTTGTGTAGGGAGAATAAGGCATTCTAAACACATGAACTCCTTTTTTCATGATCATGTGCCGATCTATAACAACTTCAAGCTTGTGCTCATCAACAGTTATCCAGCGAGTAATTCCTCTTTTGTAGTCGTGCCAATCTTCACAGTATGTGTCTACTTTATGGTTCTTTTGGCATTTATTCACTATCTTCCACACTTTTTTGTACAAATTAGCTTTGGATATATTTGGAAATATTTTACGTACCATATAGCCACCTTTTCCACTCAAATAACAGAAGAAATTAGGATCTTTGTCAAGAATACTTTGCATTGCTGTCAATGCAGTTTTCAATTGTAAGTGTCGTAATTTAGAATTTGTTAGTACCATACGAGTATTGTTAGAAGGGTAAATATCCATATCAAACACGAACATAGTATGATCCTTTCCCTCCACAGATCGAAATGCGGAAGTATTTAGAGTGAAATTAGCACTGTCAGTTTTCCACGATTTATCTGTGAATTTCTCGTGACCTTTCCCATCGGGAATAGCATTCACATAATTTACAGCGTTTCTAAGTAACTGTTGAGTACCATCCAATTTCATAGCTTGTTTGACAATGTGATAAAGTTTTGATCCTTCGACCATATACTTCTTTTAGAGTAACCAAAATATATATGTTTTTGTAGCCACTAATAAAATTAGTAGTAAATAGAACTTTTTGATAGTACTATACTACAATTGAACTATTGTGAAAGAAAACAATAAATGCATTTGATAGTAAACAATAAAAATAGTAACCTTTATAATGGGTGAAATCTAAAGAAATATGCTACCGGAATGGTAGATCAGAAAGGTGACAACATGTCAGAAGAACAAGATCAAGTTAAAAAAGAGATCCCAAAAGAAGAGACTCTTTTTCTGAAAAATACATCATTTGATGAATTGAAATCTACAACAATCAATTTATTTAATGATGCCGAAACTGCACTTCTCACGAGAGAAGCTAACAGAGATACATTGGACAAGATAATTAAAAATTATCTATCAAATCAACTGTTCCATAATTATAGTATTGATAAAGTTATTCCAGCCATCAGAGATCAGTTCAAAAGAGAAGCACTGAGCGGATCAATTTCTACACTTCTATATGTCGGAGGTGCTGATTTTCTTGAGTCGTCAAGACAAAATCCAAGAAGACAGTCAGCACTTTTTATTCATGTGAAGGATGGACAGCTCGATCCAAATGGAGAACCCGGTTCTGGTGGTTTCTTCGACACATATGTTTGGGGATCCACACCACGAGAGAATGTGTCAGACAGATTTGAAGCTGGATCATCTTACGATTTGAAAATTACTGAAACTCTATCTCAAAGACAAGATGGGACACCAGTAACCTATTACAACATTAAAGATTATCGTTACATTAAAGACGAAAGTGAAAATTTGGTAAAAATATTGGAAGAGACACCAACCCTAAATAAATTGCTCAGAGAAAATCTTGGTGAAACTGGAACTTTCACACAAGAGTACATGGAAATTCTTAGGAGTAGTGCATCTTTTTCATTCGTTGCTCTTAAAATGCGTATTACTACAGTGTACTCTCACCGTCAAGGAGAACGAGTACAAGAAAATGGAAAGTGGGTGAATGTTTTCAAAGATGACTCTCCATATCGATCAGTCGTTCAAAAGGATGATAGACTGGATAAGCGGTATCCATCGTTTAGTCTCAGTGGATATAGCAATATTGGTCAAGATAGATCAATTAGAGTTTTAGCTGGATTTTATCCACAGACATTAGGTCAGTTCTTTATCCATTCTGACACCGTTCAAGCTCTTATAGATGATCCATCATTCTTGAAAGAGACTCCAGAACACCAGTCACAGTTCATGTCTGTGACTTTGAGTGGTAAAGAATTCCTTATTGTTGGAAAACTAAAAGGTAATTTGAATGCTTCAGCTGACGAGAAGACATTGAATGTTGGACTCACAGCTATAGCTTTGATAGAGCTTTAAAGGAGAGTTGAAATGGAATGGATTTCGATATGAAGACTATATCAAAACAAAAAAAGTTGATTGATGATATGCTTGTAAATATTCATTCCAATTCATCCTTCTCGCATTTAATGTACACGAAGAACCCATATCGAAGTATTCTCGATCACGTGTATTCTCTTGGTGAAGATTTTTCTGATGTCCATGAAGCTATGAGTAAACATCGCATGTATACAGAGATTAAATTAAAACGAGTGAGAGCACAGAGATGAGATAATGCTAGGAAGCAACAAAAATTCTACCAAATCTATGGATCTGTTGGCAATGACAAGTCATGTTTCAGATAATGCATTGCATTCATTCATATTCATTTATGGCAAAGAAGGTAGTTCTACAACGACATTAGCTTACTCTATTTTGGGAGCAATCCCGAAAGACAAAAAGCTTTATGTCATTCTCACCGAACCACCTCATAACTCAACAGCACCTCTTTTAAAGCATTTTCCAGAGTATGCTGTTGATGAACGAGTAATCTTCCCATCTAAAGACAATATTGTCCATCCTATTTCAAATAGACAACAGTTCCAATATTTTGTTTCACAAATTCTTTTAAAAGACGATGTGGGAGCAATACTGTTCGATGCTATTGACAGTTTACGGTTCATTCTCTACAATTATTATCTCAGCTCAAATACCAGTAATACACTCAAAGCTTGGGGGAAAGCTGATGATGATATAAATAGCAGTCTCATTCGTTTCGTGTCACTTCCTATTCCAAAAATTGTCATTATGAAAGAGAAAGCTGAGACAATTGTTGGAAAGGACAGTATGGGTAAAATGAAATTTGAGAAAACTGGAAATATAGTTCCAGCATTCAATTCTGAAAAAGTTCAACGGTGGGCTTCTATGAGATTTCATACATTGAAAATCGGTGAGTATGAAGTTGTAAAAACGAAAGGTAATGTTAAAGTTGGTGAGAAATTTCGTTTTGGATTTGATATTCAGAAACGACAGACCGGTGTATGGTTACCAGAAATGCTCAAGAAAATGCAAGTTTTATCTCCAAAAAGGATGACATTGGACAGTAAATAAATTATTACTGTGTAGTATCATATTCAATTGGTTTATATTTTAATTTTTTAAACAATAACTTTTTTCGAGTTTTACTTCCATTAAATCTGATAAATCTGTGTTTGCGTGGTCGTTCAATTTGGTATAATCTACTTCCATATTCTTCTTTTAATTCTTTTAATGTCTTACCTCTGAAAATATTTCGAGAGTGATTTAGACTGTCTTTAAGTCGCCACTCTTTATGCTTGTCACTCAATCCGGTGTAAATGAATGACAGTGCTTTGTAAACAGTTCCTTTATGTCCTATTGATGTATCAGCATAGGAGACGATAATATCCTTGTCAGTTATCTGTTTTAGTAACTTGAATGTCCTTGAGACGAACCAGCTTTCTGTATTTTTTGGTGTAATATCTTCGATGAATAATCTAGTGAGTTCAATCACTCTTGAACTTTCTTCTTTTCCAGCTATCCCTTTACATAAAGCTGGAGATGCTGGTTTTCCATAAATACACACACCTATCAGTTCACTCTCATCAAAAAGACCGAACGAGAATACAGTAGAACATTTTCTTTTTAGATAATGTCGTTCTTTTTGCCAATTGTTTGCAATAGTATTTTTTATCTGTTTTACAATGTAACTATCTTTCACAATACAAAATAGATAACAGCTAATAAAAATATTATTACTTGTAAGCATACGAATGTATTAGCAAGGACAAGTTTTAATTATCTAAAAAGTATTGTACTGTATGGACAATTCAGATGATAAAAATGTGGAATATTTAGATATGGTGGATCGTAAAAATCTTCTCAATCGACTGATTAATGGTGTATCTCCAGAACTATTAGAAGAAGAGTACTGTGTGAATATACCAAATGTCGTCACAGCTTACTATTCTTGTCCACATTGTCAAAAAGATTTTCCTATCAAGCTTATTACGCAAGACATATCACGTAATACACGTTTTGTCAGATGCCCTAATTGTCGCACTAAATCATTTATTACCACATTACAGAAATCCACCAATGTCGTCACACGGAAACGAGCGACAATCGATGATTTTTTCACAAACGAATGATACAAAAATAGTATTTGACAATAAAAACCTTAAAGTAGTGCATAATACTATATTACCATATGAATAATGAAAATATTGAAATTGAAAAAAGAGAAGAAATACTAGACTCTGAAATTATACTTAGCATTCTCAAGAATATTTTTGATTTGCCAGAGAGAGGTGAGTCAAAAGCAGATCATGATAAATATCTTCTTGATATGTTAAAATTAGGAGGTCTCACTGAAAGACAAGCTATGTCTATAATTCTCTATGCTGATGGAATGTCAGTAAGTGACATTTCAATGGAGATCTCTAACTCACGATACACACAGAATATTTCGGCAGCATTGTCACAAGCAGTAGGTAAAATTCTCAAAGCAGTAACTATCTTTGAAGTTGTCCGATACGACAAGAATTTTATCGCTAAAGTATTCGAGCGAGGAGCTGCAATTCAATCGACATATAAAGCACTATTGAAACCAGAAAATAAAAAATAGTGGATGATAATTATGAAACGAAAATATATTGACCCAAGTGATTTTAATATTTCTGAAATAATTAATACTGGTATATTAGCAAGAGGGAGAATGGATCTCCCATCCTCGTTGCATATGCTAGTTGGCAAATTTTCCCAAATTATAAATGATATTCTCAACGATATATACAATGAACTTGAGAACCCTTCAATAGATACAGAAGAAGAAGACGAGGACAGCGATCTTTTTAGATAGAAAGAATATCATCCAGTGCTTTAATAAAAGATATTTTTCTCTTTTGTTCCATCTGCATCTTTGCAGCGTGATTTAATATCCGCTCATATGCTAATGGACTTATTCGTACTGATTTTGTTTCTAGTGGTGCTTTGGATATTGATTTACTTGTCATAATAATACCTCTTTATTACTTGTATTACTTGTGGATACATATATAAATACTTCTATGTGTTTAATGCGATATTGCAGAATTATCATACAAACATAACAGCTTCAATACTTTTTTATGCGATACTACTACAATTGGTAGTATGGTATCTATAACAGAAATAGAAAACACAGATATATTCTGCGTAGAATGCGAACAAGTACATACTCTGAAAAATACAATTTCAGTACCATTTTTTATTAGTGGTAAATCTTATAAATGTCCAGTGACAAAATATGAAATTGCGAGAACATTCAAAGGAAAATTCGTCTACTGGAACGGTAATAATTTTGTGAAGAAGGAGGTCAACAAATAAATGAGTAGCATGAGATGGAAATCTCTACCAGCTCCTTTTGAACATTATCGAATATACGAGAATGGGAAGGTGGTGAACACCAGATACAAAAGAAATGGTTGCTACAGAGAATTGAAATCTATTCTCAATAAAAATGGTTATTGGTATATCGTGGCTTCAAATAATAAGCAAAGAAAAGCTTTTTTCATTCATCGTCTTATGTATACGGCATTCATTGGAGATATACCAGATGGATTTCAAATAAACCACCGAAATGATAAATCTGATGATAATAGAATTGAAAATTTAGAACTGGTTTCTCAGAAGAAGAATTTAGAATATCGCTGGAAAAAGAGGCATAAAATTGAATAATTCATTATTGTAGAATGATAATAAATGTGATGATTGTGACACATTAGCTGAGGATGGTGAATATCCACCCAAAGATATTCTTTCGATTATTCTTGATAAATATAATACTAAACCAAAAATATTCGAATAAATTTATGCAAGGACAATAACCTTTTAATATGTAACAACATAATTGATATTATGTTATTAGGGTTGACATTAAAACACCGAAAGTATAAGATTACTGTTCCATATTGGAAGAATCTCTTTTTCATCGAAGCTGAAGATGAAAAAAAAGCTCGATTAATAATAAACAATCTACTTGAAGGAAGCAGAGTATCTCAAGAGTATATCGTTGAGAAGATGACTGTTCTGGATGAACGTTCAGAATTGATAAGGCATTCAGACATTAGATGCCTTCTTACTGAGAACAGACGGGAGCATAAAAGTTGTGTTCACATGGCACACGATGCATTTTTTGCAATGTATCATAAGATAATGATCGATAAAGATACTGATAATCTAAAAGAAGCGGTCTATGGACTGATAAAAAATTTAATCTATTCGTTTTTAACTGGATACAGTACCGATGGAGATGTATTGCGTCAAAAGATATTCATATCACATATTGAGCAAGAGACATTGATAGTTGATGAAAACTTCAAGTTCATTATTGCAAATGCAATACAACGATCTATATCGGACGAGGAAAGCAATAAAATTATAGATCCAAATGCAAGTCAAGATGAGAAAGAAATTATAATAAAGAAAGTTACAAATGAGCTTTATAATACAATACTTCTAAAGATGGACACTGTTCTCAACGAAATTATACTTTACAGACCAAACAAGACAATAGTTGACATATATAATATCCCCATTGTTCCATGCGATCCAAAAATTTGTAAAATTCCAGAAATAACTGACATGAATGAAGTTATTGAGTACATTGGTACTCATAGAGATAGAATAGCAGTGCACGATGACATTACGGGAATAAAAGAAACTGTGTGGCTAAGTGATTTGCCACGTTACAAATACATACACTGGATATTCACTTTTATACTTAAAAAGAAATTACCAATAGCTCTTCATGGAAGAGATATAAAGACATCACCAACAATGAGGTATTGTTCTCATTGTGGAGATGTACCAATACGAGAATGTCATATCGATGAAGACAACAAGTATATTCATAGATGTGGTAACAATCTACGTAGTCTATGTTACTTATCAGAAGAAGACTACAATAAAATCAAAAAAGCATACAAAATAGAGGTAGAAAGAACATGACACCGGATGAACAAACAACACAACACTGGATAGCAGATGAATTGAAAAGACTTAGACAACTAAAAGTCTTAGAACTCAAATTACGAATACAAAAAGAAATCAAAGATATTGAGTTATACAATTTTGAAGGGCACAAAGAAAAAGAAAACTACCAATACGATGTGTCCCAAATTCTTAAGGAGGTAAATTACATAAATGACCGAGAGTAAAATAGACCCACTGACATTGGCAGTTATCACTGATCTGACCAATGTAATGTATATCGAGAACGAGGTCGAGAGTCATGATTAGAATAGAACAAGATGGAGAATACTCTACTCTAACAGCACCGAGAAATTTCTTCCCGCTCGTCTGTATGCTCCTTGAAAATTTGACTGACGAGGATCTAGACAAATGGATAAATGACCATTATCCCATCACAAAGGATAGTATCCATGAAATTAGAAATGAAATAAGGAGGAATTTCTTTGATTAATAATCGAGATATACCATATATTAGACGGTTAGAGGATATTCGACAATTCTCTGAAAAATATCTAAACATAAAACTTAATACGTTTCAACTGGAATTCTTGAGAGAAGACTATAAGATGAGACTGATGGGAAAGACTACCGCTGCAATCGTAGAGACAATGTGGAAAGCTTATAATATGCCTCCTAATTCTCATCTGTACTTTGTGACTCACACTCGTGATATGAGTCAGAGAGCACTCAAATCAACAATCGAAATATTGACTAAAGCAAATCAGAAATATTTGAAATACAATTATGTGAATAATATTTTAGTGCTTGAAAATACAGTGACCATTCATTTCATATGGATAGACGACATAAAGGATGTCGTGTCAGATATGAAAGACAGTATTATTAAAAACGTTACAAGCATTAAATTCTATGAACGTAGAGGATTTAGTAGAGCAAGAGAAGATTATACATTTGATCTTGATCAAATGTTCTAGGAGAAATATAAAACATGAAAGATACGACAGAAAAAGAATTGGAAGAAATTACAACTTTGCTGGTGAAAGCTATATGGGAGTCTTTTAGGATGCCTCCTCATTCTCACATTGCTTATTTGATAAATAATCCAAATACGAAAACTGTAATAATTAAAATGACAAAAATCTTGGATATTGCAGACGTAGGTTACTCGGAATACGATTTGAAAGAAAGTACTTTGACACTCAAAAATACTGTGACCATCCACCTTATGCCAATGTCCGGTTTAATTTCAGAAATGTCTGCTACAAAGAAAACAGAGATAAGAGAAAAGAAAACTATCGAACCACATGTAATATGTATAGATGAACAAGCTTATTCTAGTAAACAAATAGGGAGGTGGAATATATGATTGAAGACAAAACTCTAATAGAAGAAAAACGAAAATTCGTGGAGTATTTGAAAAAGCACGTAAAGGATGAGGATCATATTACTTCTAAAGAAATATCAGAAATAATAGAAAATTATCAGAACACAAGAGTGAGTGAATATCGTATTGTAGGATTAGACAGAATATACAAAATAATTGGAGATGTGAAATATGATGAAAAATGAGAAAAAGATGACGGTAAAAGAGTATCTTCAATCGCTGGACTGGACACTGAAATACGCAGACATGAAAGAGAATACTCACAATATTCACACATACCCAGCTCGTATGCCACCATTACTTGTAAGAAGGATCATAAAAAATTTGTCTATGAAAGACGACACTGTTCTAGATCCATTCATGGGATCGGGAACTGTTACACTAGAAGCATTCATCAATAAGAGGAGAAGTATTGGTATAGATGTCAATCCTCTTGCTGTGAAAATAGCTCGAATAAAATCAACAATTGTTGATCCACAGAAGATCCAAGAGGAATTTATGAGAGTGTTGAAAAACGCTAATTCTGATCTCTCAAAGAAAAAAGATGCTTACAGAATTAAATTCCTTGCATATAAAAAGTCTTTATCGTGGAAGACAATAAAGTGGTTAAATTACTGGTTTCTTGATTATGTGCAACTTCAACTATTTGGTCTGAAAGAGGTTATCAAACGAATAAGAAATGAAGAAATTAGAGAATTCTTTCAAATTATCTTATCTGATACTTCTAGATGGGTATCAAACAATCGAAACAGCTCATACAAAAATTATAAAATGAGCGAAGAGCAAATGAAAAAGTTTGAACCTAAAGTATTTCAAACTTTTAATCTTCTCTACAGTCAAGCCATTATCAGTATGCACAAACTTATAGATAATGTGATAGGAGAATACTCACCAGTCTTCTCACATAAATTCTTCCTCAAATTAGTTAAGGAGAAAACGAGTGGATACACTCCAAAAATTCTCAATGAAAATTTTCTTGACACAGATATAAAACCTAAATCAGTTGATCTTATCCTCACAAGTCCCCCATATGGTGATAATGGGACAACAGTGGCTTACGGTCAATTCTCAAAATTCTCTCTTTTCTGGTTAGGTTACGATCCTCTTACTGGAGCAAAGATTGACAGAGAAGGATTAGGAGGAAGAAAACTGTATGACACGGAGATGATATATTCTCCGCATTTCTATATAATCAAGAAAAAGATTAAGGAGAACGAGAAAGAGATGAAAAATAATACTCGTCACATTGATTTTCATCTCTTCTTTCAAGAGTATCAGAAATCTATTGAGAAAATGGCGATGTGTATTAAGAACAATAAATATATATGTCTGGTTGTTGGAAATCGCTCTGTTAGAGGTGTGAGAGTTCCTATGGATCTTATAAGTGTAGAAATAGCAAGGCAGTATGGTCTTGAGCATTATTTAACTCTAAATCGAGATATTTCAAGTAAACGACATCCTATATCACAAAAGATGAAAATAAATGACAAATCTACAAAAATTAACAATATAAATAGAGAAACCATTGTCATCTTGAAGAAAACTGGTTGAAACCAATTAAAACTATTCAGATAATTGTTCTGTTTTAATTTTAGACATTCGAGCACTGTTCTCCTCATCGGAGAGATAAGACTTCCATCCTTTATTCTGCCTACTTCTACTTACTTTCTGATTTTCCATCCATTCTGTAATAGATTTTTTAGTTATTGGATAACTGTATATTGGTGTGCATGGATCTCCTTCTTTTTTCTGTCGTACATTCATGCAGTTTGTACAGAGCATTAAACTTCCTCTTTCCTTTAGGGGAAAAGTGTTTTGTACCATCTGTCTTCTTTTCGTCAGAGGGAATTTCATGTAATATTCTCTTAAATATTTGACTACTTCTGCAATTGACCCAGCTTTTTGATCTACTTTTGGTTCAACTTTAGGTTCAACAGTTGGTTCAATTTCTTCTTCATCAGCATCTGGCATAAATTACTGTGTGTAGTATCGAAGTATAAATCTTATCACTACAACTTGGACATTTCACAACTCGAATTCGAGAGATATTTCTAGTACATCGTCCTCAATAAAGATCTTTGATGACATACCTTGCCATTTAATTCTACGACTGAATAAAATAGACAGTTCGTTCTGCAAGTGGATGAACACTTCGCTGAAAATTCTCTCTTTCAGTGGTGATCCATGCCATTTATACACTGTGAGCAAACTTTTAGAATGGATTTCTATAATCTTATTCGTGTAATATATACACACAAATGAGAAATCTATCGCTCTATCATCCAGCAATAAGTTAGAAATTTTTATCTGCATACTCTTCAATTTATACATTATCCAAAATGTATTTATATATATCTTTCCACACCTATAATAATGCAAGATAGTAAAATTTATGACGATTTTGTACTAATATATGGAGACGCATTCAAATATGTTAGAGGGATACCCAGAAAAAGTATAAAATTGATTATGACATCGCCACCTTACAACATTGGAAAAGAGTATGAGAAGAAGAAGAAATTCGATGACTACTTATACGATATGCAGAAATTGATTGAGAATTTAAAGAACGTTCTTAGAGATGATGGTATTGTAGTATGGCAAGTAGGCAATTACATTGAGAGACGAAGTAATGTGACAGAAATATTTCCTCTAGATTATTACTTCACAGATATATTCATCTCTGCTGGTTTCAGATTTCTGGAGCGTGTCGTGTGGAGGTTTGGACACGGATTAAATGCCACGAAGAAATTTTCGGGAAGATATGAAACTTTGCTGGTCTTCTGTAAAGCAGACTACCTTCCTAAGCATCAAATTAGAAGATACAATGACATACCCAATGAGCTGAAAAGTAAAATTGTCATGAATTCATGGATTGAAAAAATTTGGAACATTCCAAACGTGAAATCCAATCATGTTGAGAAATATAAACATCCGTGCCAATTTCCAATAGAGTTGGTTGAACGGGTAGTGTACGCTTACACCGAAAAGAACGATGTCGTTCTGGATCCGTTTGCTGGAGTCTCATCAACACTGATAGCTACCATAAAATGTGGTCGAAAAGCTATTGGTATCGAAATAGACATGAAATATATAAAAATTAGTAAAGAGAGGCATATCAAATTTCTCAACAATAAATTGAAGATACGAGAAATGCGAGATCAAAAAGAAATTCCAATTACAAAAGGGAAGACCAGCATCATTCCCAAAGAATTTGATCTCTATTGGAGAGAGAAAAAGAGGGAAGAGAAAGAGTTTATTCTCAAAAATCTTGCAAAATTTGACAAAAATAGTGGGGATATTCCACTCCATATAATTCGGCAAAAATTATTAAAAACTCTCAAATCAAAAACTTATAGTCTTATTTTCGTTGACCTCCTTGAGTGTTTTAATGAAACACGGTGGTATGATATTATGAATACTATAGTGGAAAATTCACTGATGAAAAACAATGGTAATTTTCTCATACTCGTAGATGGAAGACGGTTCATTGAAAGAGAAACTTATAAAAAATTCAAGGAATTTACATCCACGAAATTCAAACTTAGAGGAAGAGTGGTAATTGATGGAGGGAATTACACTGACACTTCATACTTAATGCTTCTGTGGTTCACAGCATCAGAGACATATCTATGGGATCTAGATAATCTAAGAATTCCTCAGAAATATCCCGGAAAGACTCATTATAGTGGGAAGAAGAAAGGGACAATTTCTGGCAATAAACGTGGAAAGAACCCATCTAATTATTGGGGAACTGAGACACTTAATTTCCACAAGAAATTATATCACACGAACTCCACTGACACGGTATATGAGATGGTTGTCAAAGGCTTCTCTTCTACTGGAGACTCTATTCTACTAATGAACTATGGCAGAGATGGTCATAAGATGGTAAAATATGCTCTTGCACGAGGACGCAAGGTCGTTGAAGTCATTCCAGAGTATCAAGAATACATGGTAAATGCAAGGAAAAGAACGAATTTTGACGACATAAAAGAAGCATTTTCCAAATATACACTATAAGATACCAACATTTTTAATAGCAACTAATAATTCACCATTATGAAATTACGAGAACGTAATACTATCTACCCGAAATTACATGAGAGATTTGTTAAACTCACAATAGAGGGAAATGACGAGATGAAAATAGACATGTGCAAGAAACTTATGAAGCATAATGAAGTGCTCTATGCCGAATTGCATCCACTTGAACACACTGGAATACGCATTGTCGTATCAAGAGCACTAAATTTTAGAGACGTGCTTAATATTATCAAGAGAGAAATTGACGATGAGATAAAATTTGTAGAATTGCGAGAAGTTTCTAGTTTCTATCCCGCACTCGAAAGATGAGAGGTGAGTATATGAACATCTATGAAAGCACAAACGGAGACATTATTGAGCTGAAAACTGTCGCACATATATCAAAGAAAAGCAAGTGGGTGAGATATACGAAAGAAAGAGTGAAATTGCATCTCAAACTCAACTATCCTTCTTCCCACATTATATCTTATAGCACAACTACCACAAATAACCCGCAAGAAATCATCATCCGTCTTCTTGCTGAACTGTTTCCAGAGAAGCAGACCACACTCTCCTCCTTCCTAAATTCTGCACAGTAGTACTTGCAGTTATAGAAACGTTTATATTACCACAATGTAGTAAGTGTAGTATGAAGAAAGTGAAGATATTTCCAGCACTTACTTTCTGCTCATTTGGGGAATGCAGAAATCGTATAACACCACGAACAGAGAAAGAGCTGAGAAAGATGAAGGGAAGAGACGTGTTGAAAGACACCTTCTGTGACGAATGCGTTGAAAGTAAATTCACACAGAAAGGATCACCCAAAATACTGTCCCACTGGCGGAGAAAGATAGAGAAGAAAGCGGAGACAGTGACCCGTATCATCTACGGTGACGAGATTGCGAAAGAACGAACTCAAGCACTCAAGACTGTGAAGTTCATTCCAACTCTGAGAAAGTACAAAAATCTTCGCACTGGAATAGTTGGTCAGTATTTTGGTAACAACAGAATAGAATTGAATGTACGTAAATGCAGTACCGAAACCCAATTCATTTCAGTCTATGTCCACGAGATCTCCCACCATTTTGTCTTCTGGAAGAAGGAGAATAAGTCACACGGGGAAGAATTTGTTAGGTTCATTCGAGCACTCATCCACGAGCTAGAATTTGAGATCACACACTGCCACAGAAAGAAGAACGGTGACATTCGCTGGGATGCCATCATGGACATCAAGCTACCTCCTCGTAAGCACAGCAATTTTGCATCAATGGAGAAAATGGAGAAAATGGAGAAAGTCTAATTGTAGATAACAAAGCTTATTAATACATTATATACATAATGATATAGTATGGTAATATACAACACAGAACCGCCGATACCGCCTACCAACGTGAATGGTAGAATAAACTGGACACGAACCAAGCTTGAAAACATAGCAAATTACATCGATGCTATAGAAGAAAGTTACAAAATGGGGAAGTACGGGACAGTGATAATTGAAAATCTGGAAGTTAACAATCCGCTGAATGACGATTTCGGATTTACTGTAAATCCGTTCAAAGAATGCGTTTATCTCTTCAGTACGAAGGGTACACTCTTTGATCAGATGGGACAAAAAAAACTGAATTACGGGGATTTCAATAAACTTCTAAGTAGTGTGCTGTACAAAATAGTTATAGACAACTTAAATGGTTTAACTGTCCGTTACGATTTAGCTGAGGATATGTACACATGGGACATCAACATGCCAACTCTTGACGGTTTTACGAAAAAACGTTTCAAGACGAGTGGACACCTCACTCGTGTGAGGATGCTGAACATAGCTTTTGGTATAACGAGCATCCACATGAGACAGAAGCAATTCATGTCAGTTCCAACTTTGGACACAATCTCACAATTGTTCCAGAGTGAGAAAATTGGTGGTCGGCACTCTGGAAGAGATGCAAAAGAAGAGCAACTTCTTCTCTATATTCTCTACACTTACGGTAAGAGTCTGGCATACAGTTACGATCTTGGACTCGACACCGCTTTTCTGGATCTCAAACGTCACGATCTTCCACCAGAATACGTGAGAATTATATCTCGTGGAATAAGTGCAGTAAGAAAGTGCTCTTTCGTCATGGTGTACGAGGACAGCAGTTTCCACACAATAAACGTACTAGATCTTGAAAAATTAGGAGGTAACAATATTACAGTTGTTGACTGGTTTGATGGAGTGATCTAAATGGAGTATATAGACGATGCAAGTATCACAGAAACACTTTCCAAGATACGGAATTACCAGAAGGAGATCACGCAGACTGGAAGGAACGAGAAGTACTTCATACAAAGTTTGAACAATCTCTCTGATGGGAGTGATAAGATAAGCCATATCAAGTTCATTACAATGTCTTCACTTTATATGGTAAAAATATTCTTGGTGTCCAATAACAACACACTATACTTGATTGGAAATATAAGTCTCTCAAGCTTCATGAATTTTCTCGACACTACAATGAAAAAAGAGTCAAGTCCAGCTGTTCTGGTAGGAATATTCCACTACGATGAGATACACGAGAAGCGAATTGTCTACAACAGTAAGAAAGATGTATTCTACGCATCGGCAAACTACACTGAGAGTTCTGGTATTCGGATGAATTCTCCCCTTGAATTCGACAGCTTCGAGCTGAGAAAAACTTTGCTTCAATTGGCTATTGGCATGACCTATTCTATCCCTCGTCATCCACATCTTCCAGCATCACTTTTCCCCACCGATGTCCGTCTTTGGAAGACCGACAATGAAACAGACAAGGAGCTTATTCTCGCTCTTCTCTACCACAATGGTAGGAGGATGCGGGACATTGGCAAAACTTTCGATCCAGTGTACACCAAGCTCACCTTAGAGCAAATTCGAGCTGTCGGTATGGGTATGTCCGACATTGACGATACTCTACTGGTCAGTACCGAAGATGGTAGTTACATTATGCACCCATACGATCCGCTCATTGTCAATTGGAGACACATGCGTACTATGAAATGGCAGAACCTCACTCTTCCTTTCAGTGGTGAACTGAAGGATGATTTAGAAGATTACTTGAAGGACGATTTGGAGGATGATTAGAATAAGCACAGCACCTTCTGGCATTTACTTACATCTCACGAAGAGGGACTTTGTGGTTGACAATCCCGACATACTAGATGTCGTCACTGAGTGGCACAAGAAGCTGGTTCTGAAAGCTGACATGTCATGCATGTCTGAGCTTCTTCTCTGGAGGTTCTACACTGTTGGAGTTAGCGTTGAGAGTTTCGAGCCTATCAGCAGCATCCGAGACTTTGCGACAAAATTTGCACTTCCATTGATACATCGTTTCGGTATTCCCTACGATCTGAGTTTTCTGGTGAACCCACATGTCGCCGATTTCGACATGGAGATGACCAAGATCATTGTGAAACTCATGAACCACGAGGTTCTTGAGATGTCCGAGATCAACCGCATTATCAATGGGAGCTGAGCATGTCTGCTGAGCAATCTGCTTGGCACACTCTGAATTGCTGAGGCAAGAGAGATTTCCACATCAAACGATTTAGGACAGTGATGAAGTCCGTGCTTCGCACGGAGTGGAGTTGGTCAGAGTTGGTGAAGGGATGATCACGGATATTTAAAGGAGTGATCTGCGGGTGTAGCGAAAACTTTTTGGTTACGCTCATTCTGTATTAGTAATAACTAATACAGAATTAACAATAGAAGAAAAATACAAGTAGTTGCGTACCCAAAAAAAAGCTCTAGTGGTCATCTGATTGAAGTAGATTGACTGTGGAAGGGTTTAAGGTAGGTAAAATATGTGTTTTCCTACGATTTTCAAAAAGTGGAACGGAAATGCACTGTAATAAAATGTCTGGAGTTCCGGTACTATTTTGATACACATATCATTATAGAACACCTTCTTATATAAACTTTGCGTTTTTTTTTCGTCTTGGTACGAATTACCTTCACACCGCTTCACGGACGATATAATACGAGTTTCAAACCCGCTATGTCGTTTTACTCTATTGTACTAAAAAAATCACTTCAGCAAAACGGTAGCAGAATTGTGGTAAAAGTGGACGAATACCACCGAAAGATTTATTAATTTACTGCTTCATTACAATGTAGCATGGTAGAACACAACACTAATACTGCGAAGAAAAGATATGACAGCAGACGGATAAATATCGAGTTGAATGCTGAGTTGAAGAATGTCAGAGAGTTGCAGAGAAAGATCGAAATGCCACGTATAGGGGGATCTGCAACGAATTATTTCATGTAAGAGATTGTGAATGAAAGAGAGGAGGAGAGCAAAACTGTATCTCTGTTCAATCAACTGGGGATGTCTGGCGATGATGAAAAACTGCTTGTAAGCAGAGTTGACGGGTCTATCCGCCCTTACACTGAGATAGTTGCTATGTGGGACGACATGTTCACATCTACTTGGATGAAGCTTGAGTTGCCTACGACATAATTCTGCATTCTAAAATTTAAAATTCCGAGCTGCTAAGTTCCTCTAAATCTGGGAGTGTGTGGCTTTTTTGTTATCGTTTGAACAAGTTCCACGACAACAAGAAAGGTGTGTTCTGTGCGTTTGAATGGATCGGCATGAGTATTTGGTCATCTCGAAATAATCGTGTAAAATTTCGGTGTCTGTGTGGCTGTGTGAGCATTCATGTACTACAGCAAGACAGCAGAACCGGAGAAAAAAACAGTGTAGTGAGAAAACAATGCACACACCTACAGAACAAGGGCAGATAATACCAAAGTGAACGACATAAAACACCACTCCACAGACTTCAGAAGTGCATCTAACAACGAAGAGAGAGGACGATATGACACGATATAGCACGGTATAATACGACATAACACGGTATAATACGGTATAATACGGTATAATACGGTACTCCGTCCCCCCCATTTATACCCCAGATATGTCATAGAATGGCATGTGCGGAAAATGAATATATGTAGTGTTCTACTATAGGGTAGTAAAGTATATATAATCCCTAATTCCTATACTATCTATGAGATCAAAAATAGGGAGTGAACACATAAGAATTATTTTGTGCGCTCACGGAAGAAAAAACTATTCTGAAAATCGTATGTCACAACTGGAAATTATGTCCAGTGAATATTACTTTCAATGCGTTGACTGTGGTTTTCAAACGAAAGATGACGACACTATGATAGATCACTGCTTAAATTAAGTGTTAATTTACTGCTAAGAGACAAAGTATATATAATCTGCAATTTCTGTAATGTCTATGACAGAACTAATTTGTCAACAGACTGGAAAGGAGACATCTGTGAAGGTGTTGAGAGTCCATATCTTTGAGCATATGGTCAGAGATATGGATAAATTGAACATTGAGAATTTTATGAAACTCGAAACTGATAATACAGTTTTGAATTCAAAGTATGACACAAGTGCATTTATCTGCTTAGAGTGTGGTTATACCGCATATTTTGGCGGAGTAATGCAGTTACATTTTCAAAAGTTACCAGAATTAACAGAAGAAGACGAGTAAACCTAATATTTTACATTTTACGCTATAAAATACCACAATTTTCCATTCATGGGAATAAAAGTAGGGTACTTTGAAGCAGAAGCTTTCAAAGCACGTTCTATTGTCGTTTAGGATATTAGAATTTTTTGGAGTCGAAATTTTAGAATTTTTGCGTGGAACAATATCACAACGTAGAAAGATATATATACTATTTCCACAAAGTAGTAATTGAAGCAAATCTTAAATTTGCTAGGAGTTATCAAAATGAAATTCAATTTCGATACGATAAAAATGAGTTCTTCTCAATATGGGAAGGATTTTAACAAGCAATTGCAAAATCTGGAATTGTTTGAAGAGAACATTAGCTCAGTTTCTCAGCCATTAAGTGAAACTTTGATCCAACAAGGAGTAGAGAACTATACAGTCTCTTTCTATGATCGAGACTACAAGTTATCAAGAAAAGCTATTTCAGACCTTCTTTCAAAGTCTGAGAAGAAAATATCTATCAAGTCATTTGACGAGATAGAAGCTTTAAAAGACAATAGAGGATTAAAACTTGGTACTTTCATTCTGAATAGAGCTGCTGAAAAGACTTTTCGAATAAAGCAGAAATTCGCTCTTTACAATGGAGAAGTTAAAGCAATTTTGAATGAGCACTTTCCAATAGAGGAAGGACTAAAGATAAATCGATTAGCTGAAAATTTAACTGATTTACTTGTCTCTTCTGGTAAAGACTATGTAAGTGATATAAGCTTCAATGAGAATACGGGTAATGTGTCTTTTGATATAATGTCGAATATCACGGAACTTGATATTGAAAATGTGAAGGTAAATGAAGAGGTAGCTTTCGGATTTAGTTTTCGAAATAATTATTACGGATCTAGAAGATTTTCGATGATAAGTTCAACCTTAAATTTGGCTTGCAGCAATGGAATGCTTAGTTCTAAAGCAATTGACAATCTCGATATTGTTCATTCTTCACGTTCCAATTTTGCGTTCAAAATTGGTGATTGGATGTATAGGAACGTAAATTACCTTAATCTTCCAAATACTGAAAGGTCTATTCTTCAGTGGCTTAGAGCCGGTAGGTGGATCTCAAGCGATTATTCAGAAAGATTTTACAATCTCTTTTCAAGTGTCATTCTTGACACTATGGAGAGACAAAAGAATGATAAAATAGAATTGATAAAGGCAGCATCAGCCAGATCTATCAGCGATTTATCTAAAGAGCTTGATAAGCTTCAGAAGCAATTTAAACTACCAAGATCTATTGTGTTTTCGATCGAGAACGTATATTATACAGATGATACGATAGATCAAAATAGCAAAAATGATTATTATCTTTCAATGGCTATTTCTCGTTATGCTAACGAACCATCTTTATCCTTCGAAAGAAAAGAAGAGTTACAAACAATTGCAAATCAAATATTAGTTCGAGTTTAAAAGTTTAAAATTATTCTACAAATATTCTAATTATTATTTTATTCGTTTTACCCACAAAGTAGGGTATTTTTTTCTTCATGA
>Ga0114931_10000179_pt1 | contig 72008 bp, 65 predicted proteins | sample 2SBtaG_FD_89579 | JGI IMG/M metagenome (GOLD analysis project Ga0114931, IMG submission 89579) | Deep subsurface microbial communities from Kolumbo volcano to uncover new lineages of life (NeLLi) - 2SBTROV14_V59a metaG | ecosystem: Environmental > Aquatic > Marine > Volcanic | place: Kolumbo...
AGAAAAACCGGTAATCCCCGGTGTTTCCCGATTATTCTTCCACTATTCAAGTAGTTAGATATGTGCCGATCACGGCGCATGTTCGCGACCAATTGTGCCGGTATTTATACAGTTATTATTATTGTTTTATAATTATTAATTATAATTATAAGATCAGTTCCTTGTCCATTTCGTAGGCAAATTGCAGCCAAATACGATGTGAAGCAGAGTTCCCCGCAATGGTAAAGTTGAACCGGAAGTCGGTGATGACAATGTCAAGTTTTCCCCTTATTGCTGCCGCATTCACGATGCGATCAAGGACAAATGCCGAACTCCGTTTAAAAAAAGTAAACATTCCAGCCGGGTCAAGTGGTAAATAATCTTAATTAAAATGATCCCGCACGCGGGGAACACATTAGAAGCTATGCAAGTCAAGGATTCCGGGAGGCGGTAAATGGGGGCTGTGATTTTTGGTGTGCTAATGGCAATCACATCGGTACACGGTTATGAGCAGCGTATTTCAATCACGCAACCGAATACGAACGATGAAATAGAACTCATTGTATGGCCGGCACGACCCGACGAGGTGGTACGGGCGCTGGAAACGGCAAATCTGTTTGTAAAGCAGCTTAAGGAAGAGAAAGCCTATCCCGGTTGGGACGTGGTTAGCGCGCAGACAAAAAAACGCATGTCAAAGACGGCGTGGCGAACGATGTTTATGAACTTGGTCAAAAGCACGGGGAAACGCCGTGAGAGTGTGTTTATGAAAGCCATGAAAACCGATAGATTACCTTCCGGTATTTCAGGAGAGTTAATGATGGTTAGGTTGATTACCGAATGCGAGAAAAAAACATTATCGGAAACCATCACCCTCATTCATCAAAGCAGCTACTGGCAGTTGGTGGGTTACAATTATCAGGTGGTTAAACCCTGACTTCGCGGAAATGTCAGGCCGGGATAATTGTCAATATTATTATGACTCTTTAAAGAGCGCGAGGGTGGCTGTGCACCAACCTATATCAACTCGATCAAAGAGTGGCCGCTCATTTCCTGCGGTATGGGCAAGCCCATTAAGGTCAGCATACTGGGTACCACGTCGGCCAATATGCCGCTGCCGGTTACGCGGGCCGGCCTGCCTATATAAATAAACGGCACTGGATTGCTGGTATGGGCGGTATGTGCCTGACCGGTTTCAGTATCCTTCATTTTTTCCGCGTTACCATGATCCGCGGTGACTATGGCTTCACCACCCACTTCTTCCAGGGCCTGAAGCACTTGGCCCAAGGAGTGGTCGAGAGCTTCGATGGCTTTAACCGCGGCGTCAAAATTTCCGGTATGGCCGACCATGTCGGCATTGGCATAATTGCAGATGATGGCGTCGAATTTACTGCTATGTATGGCATCCACCAGTTTTTCAGTGACCAGCGGCGCGCTCATTTTCGGTTGCAGGTCATAGGTGGCGACATCCGGTGATGGCACCAGAATACGTTTTTCACCTTCAAATGGCTGTTCGTCACCGCCGTTAAAAAAAAACGTGACATGGGCGTATTTTTCCGTCTCGGCGATTCGCAACTGGCGTAGGCCCGATTTGGCAATGTATTCGCCGAATACATTGGCCAGGCGTTCGGGGGGGAAAGCCACCGGCACGTGAAAGTCGTTACTGTATTCGGTCAGGCTGACAAATCGACTGAGTTTAGGAATATGTTGCCGTTCGAAACCGTCAAAATCCGTTTCTACAAAGGCCTTGGTGATTTGCCGCGCCCGGTCGGAGCGGTAGTTCATAAAGACGATGGCATCTCCGTCTTCGATGCATACGGGTGCCTGGTTTGCTGGGCAGATGGCGGTGGCCAGCACAAATTCGTCGGATTCGCCTCGCGCATAGGCCATTTCCAAAGCCTTTAAGGGTTCGCTGGCAGTATACGGTGCTTTACCGGCCGTGATTAAGTCATAGGCGGCTTTAATACGGGGCCAGCGGTGATCCCTGTCCATAGCAAAATAGCGGCCGATGACCGAGGCGATACGGCCATGTCCCAAGCCGGCAAATACTTCGTCCATGGCCTGGAGTGACTGGGTGGCACTTTTCGGCGGCGTATCTCGGCCATCCAGAAAGGCATGGACATAAACGTTGTCAGCGCCTCGTTCAACGGCCAGTTTGGCCATGGCATGAATATGTTCTTCATGGCTGTGTACCCCGCCGGGTGATAGTAATCCTATGATATGTAGAGATTTTTTGTTTGAAACCGCGCTGTCGACCACGTCGGTCAGGGTTGGATTGGTAAAAAACGATCCAGTTTTTATGGCGCGGCTGACACGTGTAAATTCTTGGTATACGACGCGACCGCTACCCAGGTTGAGATGACCGACTTCTGAATTACCCATTTGAGTCGAGGGTAAGCCAACCTCGGTACCTGAGGCGCGGATCAGGCCGTGCGGCATCTGTGCCCACAAGCGGTCCCAAATGGGTGTGTTGGCCTTTAAGATGGCATTTGAAAGGGTGTTTTCGCTGTATCCCCAGCCGTCGAGGATCAGTAGTACTATTGGGCGATGTGAAATGGGCATTTTTACGTCTAACAATCAATCGATTAATTATAGGCAAATAAAAAAAATTTATCCAGCAAAAGTCCTGTACTTACGGTATTTCTAAGACTCATTATAGGTCTATCTCCCTACATTGAGGATTTTTTACGTACCCAGAGACTATCTTAATATTGTATAATGTCTTAATATTAAAAATAACATTTATTCATTGTGTAATTCTTTAAAAGCGTATCGGTTTTGTTTTATCAATCTATAGTGAAAAAAGTGCCTGATATGGAAATGCAAGAAGTTGACACCGGGTTAATAACGAGAGACGAAGATATCGATCGAGCCTCCCGTTCCTTGAAAGCGATGTCGCATCCACTGCGTTTAAAAATTCTTTGCACCTTGGGTGAGCAGGAAGTCAGCGTGCAGGATATTGTTGAACACGTGGGAACGTCACAAAGTAATATTTCACAGCATCTGGCCATCCTGCGGGATAAAGGCATTCTGGCTTCGCGCAAAGACGCGAATCGCGTGTACTACCGTGTTGGTGATTCGCGTACACTGCGACTCATCGGGATGATGCGCGAAGTATTCTGCTCCCACATCTAAGTCAGTTCGCATTCAGTGTATTGACAAACACAGCTGTGTACTTCGCTGCTGTGGGCCTGATGGTTTTATTCCGTTTCAGGCTTGACATCCTGCCGCACTGTAATACATTAAGCCCGTCTTAATTTTGTAGAAAAGAAACTATGGACAAACTCAGCCAATTTGTCGGCGACCACATGATGTTATTTGCGTCTTTCGTGGTGATCCTGGTGCTGTTAATTCTGGATATTGTCAAAGATATCACCAAGTCCTTTCAGTATTTACAACCGGCGGACGCCACCGCGCTGATCAACCGCGAAGATGCCGTGGTTTTGGATATTCGCAGCGACAAAGATTTTCAGTCGGGTCACATTTTAAACGCCATGCATGTGCCCATGGGCCTGTTGGACAGTAAAATCAACAGCCTGGAGAAATACAAAGAAAAGTCGGTTATCGTCAGTTGCCGCAGCGGACAGACATCATTTAATGCTTGCCAATTGCTGGCGAAGAACGGTTTTACCAAATTATACAACCTCAAAGGCGGCATGATGGCCTGGGAAAACGCCAATTTACCCCTGAGTAAAGCGAAATAACATGAGCGAAAACGAACAACCCCAACAGACCCCTCCAGGCGGCGAATTTATGATTCAAAAGATATATATCAAGGATATTTCCTTTGAATCACCGCAAGCTCCGGATGTATTTTCCAAAGATTGGAGTCCGGAAATCAATTTGCAACTGAACAGTGTATCGAAACCCATTGCCGATCACGTCCAGGAAGTCGTGTTAACTGTGACGGTGACAGCCAAGCTGGAGCGTAAAACCGTTTTTTTGGTGGAAGTACAGCAGGCGGGTATTTTTAGCATCAAAGGTTTTCGTGAGCAGGAGCAAGCCCACTTGGTGGGTAGTTATTGCCCTAATATTTTATTTCCTTTTGCCCGTGAGGTGATCGCGGACGTTGTGGGTAAGGGGGGATTCCCGCAATTTCTGTTGGCGCCCATTAATTTCGACGCCTTATATGCCCAGCACCTGGCGCAGCGCGAACAACAGCAGGATTCGCCCGTGGAAGATCAGCAAGAACCCATGCATTAGTGCAATATGATATCGCGATGCCCGCCATTTCGCCTATTTTTACCAGGGTCTAGGTTGCGACAAGAATCGTGTTGGGCGAAAGGCGTTGGCGGTCATGGCTGATTCGAAACATCTCAGCCTGATAGGGGCCGGGGCTTGGGGTACGGCAATGGCCAAGCATCTGGCGGAAAACGGCGAACAGGTGTTGCTGTATTGCAGGGATAAAGATCAGGCCGCCGCCATGGCCGGTGAGCACCAAAACGCACGTTATCTACCGGGTGTCATCCTGCCCGATAATTTAGTTATCAGTTCGTCCATGCCCCAGTGCCTGGCCCATGCCGCGGATATCATGCTTGCGGTACCAAGCAGCGGCTTTAATAGCACCCTGCAAGACTGTAAACCGCTTTTAGGTGAGCATCACCGCTTGTCATGGCTGACCAAGGGATTGTCCGAGAGCGGCGGCTTCCTGCATCAGCAAGCCATCGACATTACCGGCGATAGACCGATAGCAGCTGTTTCCGGGCCAAGTTTTGCCGGTGAGGTGGCGATGGGTCTGCCCACGGCGTTGACCGTGGCCTCCAACGATGAGGATTTTGCCCGGGAATTGGCCCTTCGACTGCACAATAGATATCTGCGCGCCTATACCAGTGACGATTTGATAGGGGTGCAACTTGGCGGCGTGGTCAAAAACATCGTGGCTATCGCGGCCGGTATATCTGACGGATTGGGATTTGGCGCCAACGCGCGCGCTGCGCTGATTACCCGTGCCATGGCCGAATTATCCCGCTTGGGGCTGGTGTTGGGCGCACGTACCGAAACATTGATGGGCTTGACCGGCTTAGGTGATTTGATCCTGACGTGTACGGATAATCAGTCACGTAATCGACGTATGGGGCTGGCACTGGCCAAAGGCATGAGTCTGGAGCAGGCGCAGCGGCAAATCGGTCATGCCGTGGAAGGTGTACGTAATGTGGCATTGGTATGTTCCGTGGCGGCGCAAAAAAAAGTTGAGATGCCGATCAGTGAACAGGTTTACGCGGTGGTGCAAGGTCGATGCAGTCCCATGGAAGCAGTCGCCCATTTATTGGAACGGCGGATAAAATCCGAATAAAAACGCCATGGTGGCCATTATTTTTAATGTCAAAGGCGAGATTTACCGAAGCGGTACAAAATCCAATTGCCGCAAGGCTTCGTAAACCACCACAGCCACCGCATTGCTCAGATTTAGACTTCGACTACCGGTGCGCATGGGAATGGTCAGCCGATGGGTCGAGGAAAAATCCGCCAGCAGCTGGTCGGGAAGGCCGCGGGTCTCGGGCCCGAATACCAGTACGTCATCGGCTTTAAACCGGGCATGACTATAGCGCGTTTCGCCTTTACTGGAGCAGGCGAAAAAACGCCGGTCTTGCAGCGTGCTTCGCAATGCCATCCAATCGTTGTGTTCGACCACCCAGGTCATGGCATGGTAGTCCAAACCGGCCCGCTTTAACTGCGGTTCGCTGAGTTGAAATCCCAGCGGGTGAATCAAGTGAAGCGTGCAACCCGTGTTGGCGCAAAGGCGTATAATATTGCCGGTATTGGGCGGAATTTCCGGTTGATACAATACGATATGAAGCATGAGTGATGCGCCCGTCATTGAGGAGAAGTATGCTGAACGATCCCCGTTTACAACTGAAATTTTGCGGTCTGCCGTTTCGCACACCCCTGGTACTGTTGTCCGGTTGCGTCGGTTTCGGCCAAGAATACACCCGCGTGCAGGGTTTTTCCAATCAGGATGTAGGCGCCGTATGTTTAAAAGGCACCACATTGGAGCCACGATTAGGCAATCCCAGCCATCGGGTGTATGAAACCCCAGCAGGCATGCTTAATGCCATAGGCCTGCAAAACCCCGGTAGCCGTTATGTGGTTGACAACATTCTTACGGCATTGGATTTTGACCAGACGCGGTATATTGCCAACTTGTCCGGGTCCACCGTGGATGAGTACGCCGCGGTCACGGAAATTTTTCATGACTCGCCTATCGATGCTATGGAAATCAATATCTCCTGTCCTAATGTTAAAGAAGGCGGTGTGGCGTTCGGTAACGATCCGGATATGTCAGCCCGCGTGGTGGAGGCCTGCCGGGCGAAAACCGACAAACCCTTGATTACCAAACTTTCGCCCAATCAAACCGATATTCGTGAAAACGCCCGCCGTTGTATCGAATCCGGCAGCGATGGCTTTGCCGTGATCAACACGCTGATGGGCATGGTTGTCGACATCGAAAAACGCGAGCCTTTTATCGGCAACAACCAAGGTGGTTTGTCAGGGCCGGCCATTAAACCGATTGCACTGTTAAAAGTATTTGAAGTCCATCAGGTTTGCAAACCTCATGGTATTCCGATTATCGGCCAAGGCGGCATTTGCACCGCGCAGGATGCATTGGAATTTTTTCTGGCCGGCGCGACCGCCATCGGTATAGGTACGGCCTTATTTTATGACCCGCTTGTATGCAGTCAAATCAACCAGGGTATCAGTGACTACTTGGACAAACACGGTGTTGCTCAGGTATGCGATTTGATCGGTGATCTGCGGTTACACGGTGACACCGGTGGTGGGGGATAGTGCGGAAAATCAGACAGTGGCGCCTGGAGAATTCGCTGGGTATCGTATTTCCGAACGTTCCGTGCGGATCGTGGAAGGCGTTTTCCAGCTTCCTGTTGCTTGCTAAAAAAGGCACCACATCGGTGCCTTTTTAAATAGCTTGCGGCGGTGATTAGTATTTTTCGCCCAACACCGCTTGAACGATTCGGCGATGGGGATTGAAGTCCTTGTCAGTGGCTTTGACAATGCCCGTCAGTTTCGCCCGTTTTAGAATGCGTTTGCCTTTATCGGAATTTTTCAAATTGATTAAAATACTCTGAATCCGGTTTTTTAAGGAGCTGTCCATGCTGTGTTTCACCGCCCAAGGTAATTGGGCGTATTGCTCGCCTTTGGCCAGCACTTTCATTTCCCCAATATTAATCTGTTTTGCGACCAGGCCCAGTACCGCATCACCCGCGCCGGCTGCTGACGCGTTGGACAGGCCGTAGTAGGTGGAAACTATGGCGCTTGGCGGGTTGACGGCAAATTCGGTGATGTAGTCATCCTTTTTCAGGCCGGCCTGTTCCAGCAGGTAACGGGCAAAGATATAGCTTTGCATGGCTTTGGGGCCGCCGCCGAACAAAACTTTGCGCCCGCGCAGATCTTCAAGCGTATTGATGCCGCTATCTTTTCGTACCACCAAAGACCCGGTAATGGTGCTTTTGCCGCGTTCTTCGTTCATGGCAATCACCTCGTAACCGTATTTCGCCTTGGAGCTGATATAGTGGTATTGATTAAAGTTCACAACATCATACTTTTTTTCTTTAACACCCTGCCAGAAATCTGGAAAATTCCGTGCGGTTTTGATACGCACGCGTCGGCCCAATTCTTTGCTTAAAAAGGTGGCCATTGGAGCAAACATTTGTTTGGTTGTGGATGCATGGCGACGGGGAAATATACCGACCACGACAGTATCACTGTCATTTTTCGGCATAAAAGGAGCAACCAGGGTAAACGACGCCGCCCCTAAAAAACCTGCCATCAGCAAGTAGCGAAAATACAATGCATATTGCATGCGAAAAACCTCCCATCGGAAAAGCTTAGTACTTCAGATAAAAGTGTCGGCAGCGTGGGGTTATTCTGTAGCTTCCGCGGTCTATCCCATTCGGGAGGTGAATTTGGCCACTGCTAATACGAGTGAAATTATGGCAGTATGGTACGCACGGACAGGGTCATGCCTGCCCGGTTCGAACAAAGTTGAAAAATGACACTCTAATCATAGATTTAGATTAGCTGTTGGATGAAAGATGGGATTCGTACCGGTTAACGATGGCATGCACGCGCAGGGAGATCCGTGTTGTGTGGGTGGGAAAAGCATCGCCAGTGTCCCATTGTTTAGACCTTATCGAGCCATTTCTTGGCAAACCCGTTTTGAATCCCGACCAATTATCCGAGAGCATACCAATAAGCATCAAGACGTTAAGCGAGGTATTACATGAAAAAATGGTTTCAGTGTTTAGCGGTTGTCTGTGCCTTTTGTATTTTCCCGGTTCAAGGGGCGCAGGATGGCAGTCTGCCGTTGGTGAAACAAACCCCCCAGGGTTTGTACCTGAGTGCGGTAGACGCCTATAAATTGGTCAAAACCCAAAATAAGAAAATATTGTTTGTGGATGTTCGGACACCCTCGGAATTGGAGTTTGTCGGAGTGGCGGAAGACATCGATGTCAATATTCCCTACATGCTTAATGATATGACCGCATGGGATGAGAAAAAGCATCGTTTTAAAAAAGTGCCCAACAGCAATTTTACGCTGGCGACAGGAGATGCCTTGAAGCGCAAGGGTTTGAGTAACCAGAATAAAATTATCTTGATATGCCGCTCTGGAACGCGAAGCGCCAGTGCGGCGTCCTTATTGAACAAGGCAGGTTATCGAAACGTTTATTCGGTGATCGATGGATTTGAGGGTGACCAAGCCAAGACCGGACCTGGCAAGGGCAATCGAAGCGTAAACGGCTGGAAGAAAGCGAAGCTTCCTTGGACCTATAAATTGACGAAAGCGAAAATGTACTTCGATTTGTAGTCGTTCCTCAAAAAAACCCCGGAGCCGGTAGCCGGTAAGGCTTCGGGGTTTTCTCATGTTTATTTCGGTGCACGAATACCGTGTTTTCTCAGTATGGCTGCGAATTTTTTCGAGGTTAACGCTTTAATCAACTGCTCAGTGGCCTGTTTTTGTTTGTCACTCCAGTTGCCTTTGATTCGCACGGCTTTGAGCAGGCCGACTTTATTGCCTTTGGCGGGACTGGGTTTATCGGCGGTGCCGCCGACCGGTACAATTTCAAATTCATCCGGAAACGTGCGAGTGAAGTATAAGGCGAGATGATAGAAGATAAACCCCGCATCGGCATAACCGGCATGTACCGCCCAAGGCTGCTCACGATGCATAATGCGTTTTCCCGAAACCCACCGGCAGCGTGTTTTTTTGTGATCGCAACCGGATTGGTCGTCGTTAAAAATGCTGTTAAATAATTTTTCAGCCGTCATGCCTTTGGGAGGGTTGGGGTCGTTTTTTGCCACGTTGTAAATCGAGCCGGAAAAATTGCCAAATGAACCCGGCTCCATTTTTGGATTCGGGGTCACCAGAGTGACGTCCGCGCGCCCCAGGTCCCACACCGTTTTAATATTTTTTGGATTGCCTTTCTTGACCAAAATGACATTACCGTAGTTTTTCACTACCGCAACGGGATCACCCATGGTAACGCCGAGTTTGATGAGTTTTTTAATAAGCTTTCCCGGCCCCACCGCGACTTGCGGAATGCAACGGGCCTGCATATTACCGAACTGTACCACTTTGTTGGTGACTTGCATGGGTGAGATAGGCGGGCTGGTGGTGTAGTACCAGGTGCGGATTCCCAGGTCTTTGGCAAAGTCATTTAGATATACCGGCCATAATTCCCTTAACGCCATGTGATAATTACCGGCGGTCGACAGCACAATATCGCAATCACGGACCACACCGTGAAAATCGGACAAACGGTTGGCCGTGGGTTCCGTGAGAAACGGCGCGGTGTTTGGAAAATCGTCCGGCCAGTCCAATAACGTTGGCGGGGTTACAATAACCGGACTGCCGGAAATTTTCGGCACCGCAAAACTGTTGTGCGTAAAACCCCATAGTGCCAGTAAAAATGCCATGATAATCGTTTTGTTCATGATATCTCTCCTACATAAAATTCTTGTGCGAGGCCGCATCATAACAGTGTTGTAAGTGCATTTGAACGGACAATACCTTATAAAAAAAGTATGGAATAGGCCGCGGGACGAAAGAGACCATATGCGCCCACCTATGCGTTTGACCACAAAAAGGCTTTGGCGAAGTTAAAAGTTACCTTTGCTGAGCGGACATTCCCTACCCAACCACGGGTCATGGCCACGGCAGGATTCGCAAGTCCGCTAAGAAGGGGTAGAATTGACCCATGCTGCATGGCATCACGGTCTTAGTTAAAAAAGGGGATAAACATGTCCGCTTATGGTACTGAAAATATCAGAAATATCGCCCTGGTGGGACACGCCGGATCCGGTAAAACGAGTCTGGTGGAAAGCCTTCTGCACCAGGGTGGCGCGATTAATCAACCGGGCGCAATAGACAAGGGCACCACCGTGTGTGACTATGATCCGGAAGAGAAACAGCACCAGCACTCGATCGGCAGTGCATTAGCCGCGTTGGATGTCGGTCAAACTCATATCAATTTAATTGACACACCCGGTTACCCGGAATTTATCGGTCAGGCATTGGGGGTGTTGCCGGCTGCCGATTCAATTGCCGTGGTGATCAATGCTCAGCACGGTATTGAATTTATGACCCGGCGTTATATGGCATGGGCGGAAAAATATCATTACTGCCGCGCAATTATTATCAATAAAATCGACGCGGTTTCCGCCAAACAATTGCATGCCCAGTATGAAAATATTCGTGATGTTTTTGGCAATCACTGCTTAGCTGCTAACCTGCCCGGCAAAGACGGTCAAAGCATTGTTGATTGTTTTTTTCATGACAGCGGACAGACCGCATTTTTGTCGGTGCCGCAGGTGCACACCCAGATTGTGGACCAGGTTGTGGAAGTGGATGAAAAACTGATGGCCCGGTATCTGGAGCAAGGTCATATAGCTGTTGAGCAACTGCATGAACCTTTTGAAAAAGCCCTGCGTGACAACCACATCATCCCGGTGTGTTTCGTATCGTCAGTGGATGGCCGTGGCATTAAAGAATTGCTCGATGTTTTTGTGCGTATGATGCCCAATCCTTTTGAAGGTACCCGTCACCCGTTTATGGATGAGGGCGGTCGGCAAGTCAGGACGATTACCCCGTCATTACAAGCCGACCAGCATGTCATTGCTCATGTATTTAAACTGATCCACGATCCGTATGTGGGTAAAATCGGCGTTATGCGGGTTCACCAGGGCACAATCCATCACAACACCCAACTGTATGTTGGTGAGCAACGCAAAGCAATCAAGGTTAACCATCTTGTTCGAATTCACGGCAATGACTACAAGGAAATGGTACGGGCGATTCCGGGTGATCTGTGCGGCATACCCAAAGTGGATGAATTTTGTTTTAACGCGATTGTACACAACTCACATGATGAAGACCATGTACATGCCCTTGACTATCAGTTGCCCGTGCCCATGATTGGATTGGCGATTGACGCCAAGAAACACGGCGATGAACAGAAACTGTTTGAAGCCATGGAAAAGCTGGCAGCCGAAGATGTATGCCTGGAGATCGATCGTAATGCCGACTCCAACGAGACCATACTGCGTGGTATGGGTGAACTGCAATTGCGTATCGCCATCGAAAAGTTGACCGGACGGTTTCAATTGGCCATTGAAACCCATTCGCCCAGTATTGCCTATCGGGAAACCATTACCGCATCAGCGGATGGTATATACCGGCATAAGAAACAATCCGGCGGTGCGGGTCAATTCGGCGAAGTGAGCCTGCGCGTGGAACCGCTGGATAGGGGCGAGGGCTTTGTATTTGAAAATAAAGTTGTCGGTGGCGCCATTCCCGGACAGTTTATTCCTGCGGTGGAAAAAGGCGTAAGGCAGGCAATACATGACGGTGCCGTCGCCGGATACCCTATCGCCGACGTACGTGTACAGGTGCTGGACGGTAAACACCATAGCGTGGATTCCAATGAAATAGCATTTGTCACCGCCGGACGTAAAGCGTTTTTGTCGGCGGTAGCCGAAGCAAATCCCATTGTGTTGGAGCCTATTATGCACGTGGAAATAATTGCGGCGCAGGACAAAACAGGTGATCTCAGTGGGGATCTGGTGGCCCGGCGCGGGCAAATACACGGCACCCAATCCAATGTTGACGGCAATATGATAATCAGCGCCAAAGTACCGTTATCGGAATTGGAGTCCTATCACTCTCACATAAAATCCATGACCGGTGGGGAGGGAATCTATACCATGGAATTCGACCGCTACCAACCCGCGCCGGCCGGTTTGCAAAAAAAACTGATGGCCAAGCACCGCGCAAAAAAATAACGCAGCTATCTGTTTGGAAGGCATTGGCTTACATAAATATTGTGATAACATAATGACTGCGGAACCGTGCAGTTGGACCATTTATGTACACTTTTTATTCAATGTATTCGATCATATTGGTATTGTTTATAGTCAGCGGTGTCGTGGTTACACTGTGGGGTTGGCACAATATTGATAAGGGGCGCAAAACACGGCATTGGCCCAGCGTGCAAGGTACCATAAAGGAATCATCCCCACCGCTTGAAAGTGATTACTTTACACCCCATATTGTCTACGCCTATCAAGTAGCCGGTCAGGAATTTCAGCGCCGTTATCGGTTTCCGGGCGGTACCTTGCCTTCTGAGGAATTGGTGGCAACAACGTTAAACACCTATCCGCAAGGTAAAAATGTTGCCGTTTTCTATGACCCGGAAAATCCAGGCCATGGCTTGTTGCAAGCCGGCCCATGCAAGGACGATTGGTTTGTTTTTGCGATAGGCGTGTTTACCTTGGTTTTTGGTTTGGGGTTGTTGTTGTTTGGTCGTTAAGGAAGGCTCACTGACTCGCCGGGTAGTAGTACCCCTATTCATTTTAGCAGTCCTGTAAATCATAGCGGTTCGATGGCTACACTTGTCACCACATGCACGACCCTGGTTGCATTGCCCGCAAAAAGACCGCGCCACAAGCTGTCAAAAGCATGCAACCTACACAGCTGCTACCGGTTACCGGACGAGTGAGCGGTAAATATTTACTCTTTGTCGTGACGTTCAAGGCGTGGACGACCATGGCACTATAGTGTTGATGTGGTGGCCGGGAACTCCCGGTGAATTCAGTTATGCGTTATACGCGATTCCCAAACAAACTATGAGCAGTACGCAAACGAGCGGTATTACCGTAGGCGGCATGTCGAGCTATAAGCTCTATCAGGTGAACGGTGAATTTTCAACGCATGTAGTCAGCAAAACCGTTGACGTTAGGGTGAACTAAACACGGCAGCGAAATTACCGGAAAATACAATAAACAGAAATACGCCGAGAATGATCCGGTACACCACAAATGGAAACATACTCATACGCTGAAGCATGCTTAAGAATAAGTGAATGCAGACATAGGCGCTCATGGCCGACAATAAAATACCCAGCAGCAGGTCGCCCCAGTACACGACGATTTGGCTTTCGATAAGTTCTTTGGTTTTTAACATGCCTGGTAGTAAAATGGCTGGTATGGATAATAAAAAGGAAAATCGCGCCGCGGCGCTTCGTGTCAGTCCCATCATGATGCCCGCGGTTATGGTAATGCCTGAGCGGGAAGTGCCGGGAATCAACGCCAACGCCTGGGCGCAGCCGATCACCAATATGTCTTTGAAGGTTATCTGGTGTTCGTTGCGTTCCTGTTTCGGTTGACGGTCGGCCCACCACAATAACAGCCCAAATACGATGGTTGTGGTGGCGATAATCAAGGGTCCGGCATCGGATCGCATTTGTTTTTCCACAAAATCCTTGATGGCCAGTCCAAACAATCCAACCGGAATGGTACCGATGATGACACCAAACAGAAGAAACGTTTCCCGGCTTATGGGGCCCTGCCGCAGCGAACGCAGCAGATCGCCAAGCCCGCTAAAATTTCCCCGCATCAGCATACCGCCGGCCTGCAGGCTGACGGCAGTGGGGCTGCGTAACATTTGGATCAACTCCCCGCGAAAATAGTAAATGACCGCGCTAAGTGTGCCCACATGCACAGCCAAATCAAAAGCCAATCCCTGGTCGGGCCAGTGCAGAAGCTTGGGAAAAATAATCAAATGAGCTGAGCTGGAAATAGGTAAAAATTCGGTGAAACCTTGCAATAGTGCCAACACCAGGATGTGAATAAAATCCATGCCTTGTTATTGTTCCTTACGTTTCATGTAGGAGGGTCTCAGTTTATAGCCACAGCGGGTACAGCGCAAATAGTGTCTGGGTGCCGTGTTGGAAATAGGCCATCCCAGGCCCGGCACAAACCGGTATTTTGCGGCGCTGGCCTGTCAGGTAAGCATTCCCCTATAAAGCTTGTGGCGCATGTCAAGGGTAAATCCATCCAAAGGGCATTGCAGGTCTTTGCTCAGGGCCAACACCTTAAACAATTCCCCCATTTCATTTGGCATGGTGAGTTTCTTAATCGCCTGAGCTTGCGTTATGCGTTCTTTCTCCGACAGCAAAACGGCGGTAGCTGCCTGTTCCAAACCGTTATGAATAAGAAAAAAGGCTTGCGAGGTAAAACCGTGGCATTCCAATCCGGCAGCCGTGGCAACGTCCGCCAATGCGGTAAAATCCACATGCGCGGTGATATCCTGCAATCCGACATGGATAAAGGGATCCGCATGGCTGTGATGACGGTAGTGGCACATCAAAGTGCCGGTGCTACGTTGCGGATGATAGAATTCCGCGCGGCTGAAACCATAGTCGATTAACAATACCAGGCCTTGCTCCACCATGTCGGCTAGTGCACGTATCCAATCTTGTCCGTGAAGGCCGATTTCCGACGTATAGGTAGCTGGCATCGGTCCCAGAGCCTTGACGGTTTCAAGCACGCGATCAGATGGGGGTCGCTCGCACCACTGAAATCCATCCTGCCAACTGACGCATCGTTCCACGGTGTGTCCGTGGTGGTGGTGAAAAATATGTACCGGCATGGCGTCGACTACTTCGTTGGCAAAAACAATTCCGGTAAAGCGTTCCGGAAGCCGGTCCATCCAGTGAACCACGGCTTGGCATGAATCGGGTAACACGGCCATGTTTTGTTGCTGCAATCCCCGCAGATTGGCGCTCAATTCAATAATGTTGTAGGTTGTCGGCAGGCATTGCAGGTCGTGCAGGGTTTGTAGCACCGAAGCGGATAGTTTGCCGTCGCCGGCGCCGAACTCCATGACGTTAAAGTCCTTGAGATAAGGGGCGGTTTGCGCGATCTGGCGGGCCATGCAGGCCCCGAACAAGGGTGAGATATGGGCACTGGTAATAAAGTCACCCTGTTCGCCAAAGGGCGTTGCGCGACTACGGTAATAACCCAGTTCCGGTTCGTACAGCGCACACGCCATAAATCGGGCGAATTCCATGTGTCCGCCATGGTCTAGCATTTGTTCCCGGATGCGGTTGACCAGTTTTTCACTATGCGCACGTTCCGCGACGCCGGGCCGCGGCAATGCCGAATGGGCGTCAGTCATGCCGGTGTTTAAAGACCACGGTAGCCAGGGGCGGTAAGTTAACAACGATGGAGTAGTCACGATCCATCCAGGCCAGCGTTTCGGCATTGCGCCAACTATCGCCGTTGCCGACGTTGGTGCCGGCATACAGCGTCGCGTCGGAATTAAAGATTTCCTCGTAATAGCCCGCGTAAGGAACACCCAAGCGATAGCCGGCGCGGGGTACCGGTGTAAAGTTGGCTATGACCAGCAGCGTTTCGTCTTCACAGCAACGGATAAAACTTAACAGGGATTGTTGATCATCATGGCAGTCGATCCACTCAAATCCCTGCCACTGAAACTCAAATCGGTGCAAGCCGGGTAGGTGCGGTAAAGATGATTTAGATCCCGGACCAGGGCCTGTATGCCTTGGTGAAACGGGTATTCCATCACATACCAGTCCAGATCCTGTTCGGCGTTCCATTCGGTACCCTGCCCGAATTCACCGCCCATGAACATCAGTTTCTTGCCGGGATGGGTGAACATATAGGTGTAAAGCAAACGAAGATTGGCGAAGCGCTGCCACTCGTCCCCCGGCATTTTATTGAGCATGGACTGTTTACCGTGAACCATTTCATCATGTGAAAACGGCAACATAAAATTTTCGGTAAATGCATACAACATGCTGAAAGTGAGCATGTTGTGGTGAAATTTGCGATGGACCGGGTCGTTGCTGATATAGTGTAAAGTATCGTTCATCCAACCCATGTTCCATTTCAGGTCAAAGCCAAGACCGCCGGTATCGGCAGGACGGGTAACCTGGGGCCAGGACGTCGACTCCTCGGCTACCATCAGTACACCGGGACATTGCTGGTGCACCACCTGGTTAAGTTGCTTGATAAATTCGATGGCTTCGAGGTTTTCCCGGCCGCCGTAGCGATTGGGTAGCCATTCCGTTCGCGAATAATCCAGGTACAACATGGAAGCGACAGCGTCCACGCGCATGCCGTCAAAGTGAAAGGATTCCAGCCAGTATAAGGCGCTGGACAGTAGAAAACTGATGACTTCGTTACGACCGTAATTAAAAATATAGGTATCCCAATCCAGGTGTTCACCCAGGCGCGGGTCTTCGTGTTCAAATAACGCGCTGCCGTCGAATCGCGCCAAGGCAAAGTCATCCTTGGGAAAATGAGCCGGTACCCAGTCAAGAAACACACCGATATGATTTTGATGACAATGGTCGACAAAATAGCGTAAATCATCCGGACTGCCGAAACGGCTTGTCGGCGCAAAATAGCCGGTGGCCTGGTAGCCCCAGGAAGGGTCGAAGGGATGTTCCATGATCGGCAGTAATTCGATATGGGTAAAACCCATGAATTTGACATAATCCACCAAGCGGTGTGCCTGTTCACGGTAACCTAAAAAATTACCGTGTCCATCGTGTTGCCAGGATCCTGGGTGCACTTCGTATACCGTAATCGGCGTATGCTGCCAATCCCAAAAGGCGCGTTGTTCCATCCATGCCTGATCACGCCAATCATAGTGGCTATCGAAAACCACCGACGCGGTGTGCGGTCGCAGTTCATATTGTTTGGCAAACGGATCGGACTTGACCAGTATCCGGTTGCCGATACGCGAGCGTATTTCAAATTTGTAGTATTCACCGGCATGCATGCCGGGAATAAACAATTCCCATACTCCGGAACCGCCGCGTACGCGCATGGGGTGGCGCCGTCCGTCCCATTGATTAAAGTTACCCACCACACTGACCCGTTCCGCATTGGGTGCCCATACCGCGAATAACATACCCTCAATGCCGTTGACCACACGGGGATTGGCGCCAAGGAATTGCTGGGTGCGCCAATGTTTGCCATGCCCGAAAAAGTACAATTCTTCTTCACTGATTTGCGGCGGAAACGTATAGGGATCGTATTCGGTATGCTGGTGATTATCGCGGTCCCACCAAATCAATTGGTAGTTATCGGGTACGTTTTTAACATCGCCTTCCCACTGGAAAATTTCCGTACCGGCCACACGCTGCATGGGTTGATTGGAGCCGGCGATTACGACACTTTCCGCGCTCGGTAGAAAAGCCGTGACTTTAAGGTGGTTATCCACATAGTGTCGCCCTAGCACGGAAAAAGGGTCGTGATGCCGGGCTTCGGATATACGTTGCAAATCATCGTTAATTACAGTGCTCATGGATCATCCTCATTGACCGCTGGCAGCTTGACCCGCGGGATTGGTATGAGACTACATAGGACTAGTTTATTACAAAAAAAATAAATCCGCGATTGTGTGGTGTTGGCATTGAATTCGGCGAGGGGTTGGGCGAGTCGATGAGCCTGAGGTCAGGCCCATCGATAAAGCGATGATAATTTTAGTGTTTAAGGTATTTCATGGAAGCATTCGGGCGACCCACGAAACAACTTTGACTAAATCGGTATTTTTTAATGATTCGTAGAGATTGCCTGGCTTCATCACCTTTGTTACCGAAGTCGAACAGCATATGGGAGCCGTCGACAATTTTCCAACGGCCGTTAATCCGTTTGACACTGGCCCGATGGGCGTTGAACGAAACGCAGTCCTCGCGCCTGGAATCGCCCCTGGGGGCGCGGTTGGCGCTGAGAAAATACTCGAACGAAGGTTTTGGCCTGCCGACAAAACACTGTTTGTTCATTTGCAGATCTTTAATGATGTTCAAGGAACGGCGTGCTTGCCTTCGGTGGGGGCCGAAATCCATCAAATACATGGTATTCACTGTGATTTTCCAGCGATTGTTGATCTTTTCTACCCGGGCTCGTTGCGAATTGAATGGGATACAATCTTCTTTGGTATTGTTGCCGTGACGGTGACCTTGACGGTGTCGCGATGTCCGTCGCATGCGATATACCTGGGTATAGTGGCTGCGCCGGCTGCGGTCGGTAAACCGGGTATAGACTTCCGCACGCATACGATTGTTATGCACATTAAGGATCACGGTTTTTTCACGGAATCGATTTTTAAAAACAGCCATCACAGTGGAGGCTGTTCGGCGAATGCTTGAATTGACGGAGGGGGCAAATAGCGTACCTTTTACCACGCCCCAATCGCAGTTGCGGGGATGGCATTGACCCCATACCCTGACCCGAACAAATCGACCGACCGGCCGTATTTCGATGTCGGTAATACCCCTGGTATTGTTGTCGTTATTCTTCCAATGCCCCACAAAATCGGCCATGGCCGCGAAACTGCTGGAGTAGCCCAACATGCATATAAGTATGATTAGTATCTTGAATCCGGCTTTCATGAATCCTCCCGAGTTCGCTGCCGTGACGGCAGAGGCGAAAGTGTCGAATAAACGTCGCTCATGTCATGATAAGCGTGAATCAGCCCACCGCAAATTGGCGTTGATCCCAGTAGCGACGTTTACGCTGATGCAATTGAATATGCAGCCAATTGGGAGTAATGATACCCGGCAGATAGGTGCCGTCAATGTTTTTAGCATACAGGGCCTTGATACCTTTGCGCTGCCAACGGTGCGCCAGGTTAACACCATATTGGTGACCCCAGGTGATCGCAACCAATTCATTGCTGGTTATGGTTTGTAACAGGCTTTCCAGCGCGATACGCCGATTGATCATGGTTTCATTCAGATAGCTGCGTGCTTTGAAAACCAGCAGGTCAAATGCTACATAACGCCTGAGCACGGTCACCTGCGCCCGCTTTCCCGCTACCGACGTGGCGCAGACCAGAACACCGTCAAGCACCGTATCCACCGGTAGTTTATCAGCCGTCGGCAGTTCCACGCCTTCTACAACGTTACCGAGGTTATTGGTGATGCGGTAGCCGTTGGCGTGCCGGGCCAGTATTAACCTGTCGCCTGACAATACGGGTTCGAACAGGTAGCGGTCATTATTAAACGGGCATAACGAGTCTTGCCCATGCATGGGAAGGAATGTACCGGTTGTTATCATGGTGCCCTCGCAAGTCACCACCCGGTAGCGACTGTGGTAAAAGATTCTTGAGGATCCACCTCCGCGGTAGGCTTCCCGCAGCATGGTCGTGCTGATAGTGTGGCGCAACGGATCTTCCGGCTGGGTAGCTCAGCAACGCGGTTTGCCGGTACCGGTTTCAAAAGCAACCGCTTTGCTCAATCTGCTTGGCAGCCCGTATACGCCGGGTGTGGTCAATCCGGAATTGGGCGCTAACGCGTTATCGCGCAAAGGATGGCTTTTCAAGCACTTGTTGAAGCACTGCCGGCGTGGCGCCATGCACGGCAATGCTATGGTACAATGGGCTTTTCGATTTACCCGGCAAAATACCTCATGCTTAAGCGCACGGCCCAATCCACCACAGTTATCACCGCGTCGTTAGTCGCCCAGTGTGCCTATGCCCAAGGAGAACAAGATGTCTTGCCGTGGGTGCTGAACAATTTCGCACTGGTTTTCTGGTTGGGTCTGGGGCTGTTTTTGGCGGTGATGATGTTATTGTTGGTATTTCGTTACACGCATTTCTATATACGTGTCAAAAAATCCGATCTTGAAAACGAATTCAGCAAAAAAATTCCTTTTAGCAGTAAAACCGCCAACTACATGGTGGTCTTTCCCAATATTACTGTTGCATTCGGCCGCACGGCCCATTGCGTCCATCTTATCATCGACGGCCATTTAATTTTTGGCCAGGATACCTCTCAATCATCAAGGATGGTCGTTAAGACAAGAATGGCATTAAAAGACGGCAAGACCCTGATCCTGACCCAACCTCGATTTGTGAAAATAGACAACAAGAAATTTACCGAAAAGAATAAAAACGACATTTTGTTGTCATGCCAAATGCTGTTAAAACAAACGCCGATCCGCAATATTACCAATGTGTTGCCGGATGTTAAAATCGACAGGCTTTATCTGCGCGGTGTTAAGCCCCAACGAAATAATCTTATCCTTCGCATGCGTTTCGTGGTGGAAGAGTTTTAATCCCGATGGCGCGCTCTTTCATGATGCCGGAGTGGGCGCAAAACGATAACCAAACCGCTTTGTCATGGGCGGTGCAAGCGAAAAAGGACCGGCCGGTATGGCACATAGAACCTTGACCATGGACGACAGGCTTACCAACTATTTGTTGTCGGTTTCGGTACGCGATACACCCGTACACAAGGCGTTGCGTGAAAAAACCGCCACGTTGGACATGGCACGTATGCAGATCGCCCCCGACCAGGCCCAGTTTATGGCTTTGTTGGTAAAGCTGATACAGGCCGAATATGCTATCGAAGTGGGCACATTCACAGGCTACAGTGCCTTGGTGGTGGCCGAGGCACTGCCGCCGCATGGGCAAGTGATTGCCTGCGATGTGAGTGAGGAGTGGACGGCCATCGGTCGCCGCTATTGGCGACAAGCGGGTGTGGAACGCAAAATCGATTTGCGCCTGGCCCCCGCGCGGCAAACACTGGATGCGCTGGTGAACGAAGGTGGCGCGGGGCGGTTTGATTTCGCCTTTATCGATGCGGACAAGGAAAATCAGCAACACTATTTTGAGTACTGCTTGGACCTGGTTCGTACCGGGGGGTTGATAGCGATAGATAACACACTTTGGGGTGGCAGCGTGGTGGACGAGGCTGATGAGCAGCCATCCACGGTGGCCATTCGCCTGTTTAATCAATCGCTGATGGCGGATTCGCGAGTGGATATCAGCATGGTGCCGATTGGGGATGGTTTGACCCTGGCGCTAAAACGGTAAAGCGGACGCCGAAAGCGGTGTTCAGATTCGTAGCCCCGTTGAGATTGTCATTACCTGAAAATGAACCCGCGCATGCATCGGAGTTCTCACCTCGAAACGTCACGTTGCCGGTATTAAAGTCACTGGTTACAGCGTTGCCTTCGAGATTTGTACAGCTAATGGTTGTGGCATGGCTGTGCAATGAAGTCAAGGCGAGATAGGTCAGGGATACCGGAAAGCTCCATCATGGATATAGGTTGATCCCGGCCGGGTAACTGGTGATACCTGCCAGGCCGGGCGCTGGTACTCCCAAGCGAGGCCGGTGTCGACACTAACCGGCCTTGCTTTTTTCGATGTTTAATCGTCGATCAAAGGCACCCGGACCAGGTTATAGGTCAAGCCTGGGTCCGCGGGCGGCGAACCGGGAAATGGCGGTGGTGCCACGTCAAAACGTGAATTAACCGTGTATAAGGTTTTACCGAATCCGGTGATGGTGGTGGGTACGCGAAACGCCGGATCGGTGATTATATGCACAATGTCGGCGGATAAGCCGTCTGTGGATAGTTTCAGCTGACTTATTTGGTTGAGGAAGTTTTGTGCTACAAAAAGCGATCGGTCGTGAAGCCACAACCCGTCGCCGGAGGTGGCATCCCCGTTGGTTATGGTGATTTTCTTCGTTTCGCCGGTTTGTGGATCGACACGATAAAGGTTACCGTTGGCGGTATGGCTGATAACTAAATAGCCATGGAAACTTTCAATGCCATTGCCATTAAATTCGCCGGGAATAAACTGAAAGTCACCGTTAAGTGCAATGGTTTCCACTGCATCGGTTTCCGGTAAGCCGCCATGTCTGGACAACGGTAGCTTATAGATGACCGGTGCAAAAGAATCGGTGAAGTAAGCCGCATTCGCGGTGACAATACCATCGTTAATAAAACTGTCTGACTCGCTTAGGGGAAAGACCCCTTGCATGGATCCGTGTTCACTTTCGTACACAGTCACGTGACCGCTAAGACCGCCGGCGACAAATAGGAAGTTGCTTCGCCTGTCATAGGCAAGACCGACCGCGGCGTTATCGGATTGTTCAATCAGCAGCCTTCCTTTGCCGGTAACCAGATCGGCTTCATAAATGGCGCCGGTGAGCAGAGAGCCTGCATATGCCTTGTGGCCGCGGCCTTTGACCAGACCCTCGGGCTGGAAACCCTTAGGCAAGCTGATCAATTTCGGAAAGAAGGGATGCCGGCCGTCTTGGCCATCCTCAGGGTGCGGGTGCGACCAAGCGGTGATGGAAAATAAACAGGCACACAAAGTTGCGGCTAATAGAGCGACTACCTTTCGCATGGGACTATCCTTTTTTGGCATCAATAAATAACGGGGTAGGCAAACTATCATAGCGAATTGACCTGGTGAATCCTAGTCCTAGTGTCGTGTCTCCTATAACTCGTGCCTTCAGGGGCTTGGCGTAGGGCAAGATACAATTGTTAGCGCCCAACTCCAGTCTATCGCCATGGGTGGTTTATGTGAGACACTAAACCGGTTCCAGTCGCCTGTCCGAATGCAACCATTTGGAAGTCTGGGAATTTTATAGTGAATAACGATTCTAATGCATCAACAGTAAGCAATAGGACATAACGGTATGCATGATGCAAGGGCAAATTCCGCGCCCGGGTTCGAACAACATCCCGGCTATTCCATACGTTTATCCGAATCTGATGTGGCGGCCACGGTTTACCGGCATGGCAAACCCTTGTTGCACAGCAAACAATCAATCCTGCTTTCGGAAAATGATTATCCACCGGTTATCTATATGCCGCGTTCCGCTATCGACCCGCCGTTATTGCAGCCCAGTGAGCGCACCAGCTTCTGCCCGTTTAAAGGTCAAGCCAGTTACTGGCATCTGTGTATCGATGGGGAATGTTTGCAGGACGCGGCATGGAGTTACGAAGATCCATTTGATGAAGTGCAAATCATTAAAGGTATGATTGCGTGGATGCAAACCGATGGTATCTGCTGCGAACAAGATACCTAATGGATTCAGTGCATGAGAAGTATTTGCTTTCAATCGCGCCATTTTACGCGGTCGGCGTTGACCGCGTAAATATCGTATAGCGTTAGCCGGTTTACCGGGGCGGACTGCTGGATCGTTAGCCACTCAGCCCCACTCTGCCTTAATGATAGAAACGTAATTCAACCCCATAATGGCGCCGGAATTGCCCAAGAAATTTTTCCTGCTGTGCAAACACGTGTAAATTGAACCTGTGGTTGACGGCAAAACTTTGGCCGATCCGTGCATACCCATGCGGTGATTGCTCACCGGCTATGCCTTTAACAACACGGGCTTGTGCAAGCAGGCGCCATCCCGACAACGGTTCCAAGATAAATCCGCTGCGGATACCCGGCGCAATACTGTAGCCTTTGTTAAACAATTCGCCTTGACGCAAGTCCCCGTCAATAAACGCAAACCATATGTTGTTGTGATTGGGTATCAGCCGGTACGTCAAGCCACCGCCGCCATCAATATTTACCGAGCTTCGCCATTGGTTGTCGGCGTCCTGCACGCGACGGTAGTTGAATTGCACATGCCAGGACGTGTTACGAAAGATTCGGTTGCGCGGTTCAGCGGAGAAAATATCGAATACGCTGAGTTCGTGCAGTTTGAGCCGTTGTTTTTCTTCGTCATAGCGAACCGTGGTACGCAAAAACTGCAGTCCTGAATAGGAGGTGAAACCTTGGCTGGAATCGAGCACGTCATGATAGGCCGGGCGCCAATCCAGGTCGGTATAGTGCCGATCATCAATATGCTCACCGCCGATACTAAGCCGGGCGGTATCGTGTCCGCGGTCGGGGCGTATGTCCGGCGCCGCCACATGCGGTAGCGGGCTTTGCACATGAATACGGCTGCGCATTTTCAGCACGGCCCGCTCGGGCGGACTCATCTTGGGTGTGACTTTTTCCTGCACTTTAAATCGCCGGTATTGAAATAAATTTCCCAGCAAATCCAAAACCGTTGCGCGGCGTTTTTCCGGAAGCGACTCGATGGCCGGTATGCTTGCCTGCATGCCTTTTTCATAGGCCCGTACCGTCAGGCGTACATCATCACGGTCTAGCGTCAGCATGCGGTTTTGAATTTTCCGGGCCAATGACGGATAAAAACGTGCTTGTTGAATAAGCCCTTGTTTGTCGAGTATTTTGATGGTATCGATGGGAATGATCCACGGTCGAACCTGATCGGTGAGTTTGTGTTCGGGGAAAGCCAGATCCAACAGTGAGAATACGTGGTAGGAACAATTTTCCGTAAAGAAGTAATACTTGAAGTAGGTCGAACCCAATTCATAAGCATGACGAAAAATAAACTCGACATCACTTTGCTTGAGGTTCAAAGTGAATTCCCATAAATCCCGGTTTTCCATTTCCGAGTATTCACGCAATTTGGCGTAGTAGGGTAAAAACGAAAATTTGCCGGGGAAACCACCGCTCAATCCCAGTACGGCGTAGTTAAGTTTGCTGACATCGGGGTCGATTTGTGCCGCATAGGAAACGCTATAGTCGAGCATCCGCTCGGATTCCTTGCGTCCGGCTTTATCGAAACGCATCAGGGTATGCCCGAACATGGACGACGGACTGTTGGGGTGGGTGGCGGGAAAGATAACGGTTATGGCAGCCGGTTTAACGAACTGAAAAATCGTATTGAAATCGTTGCACGGTGCCAGCGTTAGTCGCTGCGGGTCAAAATGCAGCTGCCGGCTTAACCAGAAGTAGCGTGCCGGAAATCGGCATTGGGCCTGAAAGTTTGTGGGTTTAATGGCGTGCCCGGAAAAAAAAGCCGCTAACGTCGCCGCCATCTCCAGCCAGGCATCGCGGTGACCGTTTTGCGCCAGGAAAAAATTCGGATCATCCACCAGGCTTAACAGGCCGCCCCACATATTTTTTTTATAAACGATCAGGGTGTGCCAAGTGGGATCATCGTGTAAATGCATCTGTTTGGCTTGCACAAGCAAAGTATGCAGGTAGTGGTCCGGTGTTTGTTGGGCCAATTCGGCGGCTTGTTCAAACCGGCCCGTGGCAAGTAATCGGTCTATCTCAGGGGACGCTTGGACCTGTGCAACACCGCAAACAATCAGTAAGGCAAAACAAACAACACGCATCATAGGGCAACAATTAGAACACCGGGAGCAGATATACAAAGCGGGTCAGCGACGCTGGTTCGCTGACCCGCTTATTCGATAAATAAAAAACTACAAAATTTTATCGCACGTATTTGGCGAAACGGGCGTTGGCAGCCATGGCACCATCCAGGGCGCTGACGATGGTTTCCTGGTCGGTGTTCTCAGCACCGAATAAGGCGTCATAATTTTCCTGCGTAAAACTGTAGAAGGCGTCACGATCGCTTTCTTCAACACCGATGATAGCGGCCAACGAACTTAAATGAGCGCCACTACCTTTGGCAGCGTCCTGGGCAAGATTGTCCATGTTGGCGGCGACAAAGGTTTTCTTTTGGTATTCATTTTGGACGGTGGATTGCGCATCGCAGCCCCCGGTACCGGTGGTCAGGCCAAACGTCTGATTACCCAGAATGCCGTTGGTCGTTCCAGCCAGAATATGGGCGACAAGGCCGGATTGGCCTTTCCAAACCATAGATCCCCATCCACAACCGGTGCCTTTGTCTTCTGCATTGGCAAACATAGGCACCATGGCACCTGCTACAATGGCCGCGCATAACGTTTTTTTCATATACAATCTCCTGTTTTTATAGGACAAATGAGTTATAAGATCTTGCTATTAAACAGTAATACCTAGTGAAGTCAATGTGTTGCTTGGTTGGAAATTTTTCATTTTGAGAAATTACATTAATAAATATCTACATGTAGTTGTTTAAATGGTTAATAAATTATTTCTTATATTATCAAAATTGCTTAAAATGCGACACACCGTTTTTTTTGCCTCGTTTTTTTTGGGTGTATTGAGCCTTTCCTCGTGTACATGGCTGTTTTTTCAGCCAATGAAACAACACGTATTTTCGCCGGCTAGAATCAATCTGGCCTTCGACGATGTCTATATACCCGTTGACAAGCAAATCATTTTGCATGGCTGGTATCTGCCCGCGCAAGGCGAATCCCAAGGCAGCATCTTGTTTTTACATGGTAACGGTGAAAATATAAGCACGCATTTGGCCAGTGTATTTTGGCTGCCCGCCGCCGGATTTGATGTTTTCTTGTACGATTATCGCGGCTACGGTAAATCCACCGGTAAAGTGAATTTGCCGGCAAGTATCGATGATGTGCACAAAGTCATTGACTATTTGCAGGAACACTATCCGTCGAAAAAACGCATTGTCTATGGGCAAAGCCTGGGGGCGGCCATCGCCGTCAATGCCGTGTCGGGTAAGCGCTATGCAAAACGACTGGCTGGTTTGGTCATGGATAGCAGTTTTAGCTCGTTTCGCGGTATTGCGCGGGAAAAATTACACCAGAGCTGGTTGTTGTGGCTGTTTCAATACCCGCTGTCGTTACTGGTGACTGGAAAATACAGTCCCATTAATGCGGTCAAAGATGTTGCGCCCGTTCCCTTATTGGTTATCCATGGTACGGCGGACAAAGTCATACCTATTCATCACAGTCAACGTCTGTTTAAAGCGGCAAAACAGCCAAAAACATTTTGGATTTTTAAAGACGGAAAGCATATTCATTTTACCACCGTGGCGGAAAACCGCGATCGCCTGACGGCCTATTTTAAATCGCTGCCTGCACCGGGTGAATAAGCGTACAAATTTTTTCAGGTCCGATGGCCATGAATATATGCGTTTGTCACGACGTTTTGGGAATTGCTGAACAGGGCGTCGGTAGCGCCGAATTCGAGCAGCGCACTGCGCCCGTCAATCGGCCAGAACAGTGCCGAATCGTCACTGCAACGCTTGGCCTGGGCCAGGTTATGGGTTACCAATACCACGGTATAGGAATATGACAGTGTGGTGATCAGTTCCTCAATACAACCAACCGCGATGGGATCCAGCGCGCTGCACGGTTCATCCATTAGCAGTATTTGCGGTTTTAAGGCAATTGCCCTGGCGATACATAAGCGCTGTTGTTGGCCGCCGGATAAACAAAGTGCGGATTTATCCAGGCGGTCGGCCACTTCATCGAACAGGCCTGTCTGGCGCAAGCTCGATTCGGTCAACTCATCAAGCTGCCGTTTGTCGCGGATACCGTGTTCCCGCAATGCCAATTGAATGTTTTTTCGAATAGATATGGGAAACGGGTTGGGTTTTTGAAAGACAGTGCCCAGGCGCCGACGCAACCGTGTTACATCCACACCGGGTTCTAATATATTCGTGTCGCCCATCATGATACGGCCTTGGGTATCGGCACCCGGAATCAGGTCGATCAGCCGGTTGAGGCAGCTGAGAAAACTGCTTTTACCGCAACCGGAGGGACCCATCACAGCAGTGACCCGGTGCCGGCGAATGTCCATGCTGATATCCGAAAATATCGCCTTGGCGCCGTAAGACAGGGAAAGATTACGGACACAAACCGCGACGGGTTCGGGATTGTTGGTCGGATGTGCGTGGGTGGATTGAGTCAGTGGGAATTCCATTATTTGCGCAACCTGTCAGCCACGGAATAAATAACAAAAAGAAAACCAATCATAATCAAGGCTGTTGTATAGGCATTGGCTGTTCCGCCGGGAACATTCATCGCCAAATCATAAATATGCACGGATAAAGCGCGGCCGGAATCCCATACGCTTTCCGGCATACGGTCCACATAGCCACTGGTAAACAGCAAGGCCGCGGTTTCCGCCGTCGCCCGGCCAAGTCCCAGCACCAGTCCGGTACTGATGGCGGGCAGGGCAGCCGGTATCAGTATTCGTGTGTATATCGTCCACCGTGAAAGGGACAGGGCAAGGGCGCCGGCACTGTGCCGGTTTGCTGTCTGCCGTAATCCCTGTTCGGTGGTTCGAATCATAAAGGGCAATATCATACAGGCCAGCGTTAAGCCTCCCGCGGCGATGGAATATCCCAACCCCAATAACTGGCAGAAAAAAATATTGCCGAACAGGCCAAATACAATACTGGGCACACCGGCCAGGATGTCGAGACTGAATCGAAGCCGCCGACCGGAGGGTGATTGGGGACGAACATACTCAACCAGATAGATAGCCGTTGCACAGGACAGGGGAACAGCCAGTAGCATGCAAACAAACAAAATGGCAAGCGTCGAAACCAAAATGGGGCCGATACCGCCGGAGCGGCCGCCGTCAACTGGTTGCCGCCAAAGAAAATCCAAGCTCAGCCCGGGTATACCGGCCATCACGATGTCCACGACAATCCAGGCAAATAATCCGGTCACAGCCGCGGCGCAAATATAAACCGTTGCCGTTGTCCAGGTTTCGGCGGACAGATTAGTTGGTATGCTCATGGCGGTTTTTCAGCGCTTCCATGCAATACACCAGCAGGGCGCCGGCGCAAAACAATACCAGCGCACAAACAAACAATGATGAACGGTGGGTATCGGTGGCATAGGCCATCTCCAATGCGATATTAGCGGTTAAGGTTCGAACCGGATCAAACACGCCGCCCGGCCATTGCACCAGGTTTCCGCAAACCATTAGCACTACCATGGTTTCCCCCAGCGCACGTCCGGTTTGCAGCAGCACGGCCGCCGCGATGCCCGCGCGTGCCGCGGGCAGCATAATACGGACTATGGCCTGGGAACGGCTAAGCCCCAATGCCATGGCACCGCGCATCAGCGAGGGTGACAGGCTAACCAGTGCGGCATGGCTGGCCAACGCGACAGTCGGAAGAGTCATCACGGTTAGTATGAGAATACCGGCCAGAATGCTTTGTCCGGGGGGGGACCAACTATTAATTAAAGGTACCAAAACGGTCAGCCCCCAAAACCCAAATATAACCGACGGCAAGGAGCCAAGTACTTCCAGTAACCTGCGGTACGCGCCGGCAAGCGGTTTGGGTGCGTAATACGTGAGAAATAAAGCGGATGCCAGCCCCAACGGCGTGGCCAGAAAAGCCGAACCACCGGTCACCGCGACGCTGCCGACGACCATGGGCAGTAGGTTGTACTGCCCGATAGCCGGCTGCCAATCGCCCGTAAACCAACGGCTAACGGCGACCGATTGCAAGGCGGGCAGCGATTCGCTCACCAGAAAAACAAATACAAACACCACGATTATACCGGCCGTGGCGGACAGCGTAAGCAGCACCGCGTGAAACAGGCTATCCCGATTACAGTGAGAGGAAATAGTGGTTGTGTACCAGGTCATGCACCTGCGCCGATTGCGAAAAGTCAATAAACGATTTTACCCATCCGTCGGGTTTGTTATGGGTAATCAGATTCAGTTGCCGAATATGGGGGTAGGAGCCATTTTCAATGTTCGCCAAATTGGCTGCAATCGTGCCGATGCCCAGTAATTTGATCGGTGTATGGGTTTGGGCGTGATAACGGGCGCTGCCCATGGAAACATAGCCGATGGCATAGCGATTGCCGGCCACGGTTTTAATACCCTGTTCGTTGTCGCCGATAATAATATGCGCTTTGATTTGTTGGGGTTCCAATTTCATCATGTCCAGGAAAACATCCAGTGTGGCTCGACCGGCGGCCTTGTTGACCACCACGATAGGACCGTTCGATCCACCCAATTTATTCCATTGGGTAATTTGGCCCGTAAAAATAGCGATCAACTGTTTACGGCTGAGGATTTGGACCGGATTGTCCTTGTGTACAATGATGGCAATGGCGTCGCGCGCAACGGTATAGGCCATTAAATCTTTTTCACTGTTTTTGAGTGCGCGGCTGACCATGCCGATATCGGCGGTACCGCTGCGGGCATCGGCGATGCCCCGCGAGGAACCACCTGATTGAACATCGACCCGTATGCCCGGGTGGCTGGATTCAAAACGCTTTGCAATATCGTTAATCAACGGAGCCAGCGTACTGGAGCCTGTTATGATCAGCTTTGATTTGATGTGTGTTTGCTGGGAACATGCGGTTAAAGCCGCCAACAGTAACACGGCGGCCGCGACACGCTTACCGGTTACGAAAAAGATAGTGAACAACATCCCAAACGAATCTCCTTTAGTTGAGGATTATCCCGGCAGGTGACTACGGTACGCGGACTGGTGCTGTACATCATACTTTTTCCCTGTCTGCGGCAAGTCACCAAACCGGCTTCGCGCAGTACCCGCAGATGGTGCGACAGCAGGCTTTGTTCCAATGGAATTTTTGCATTGAGTTCCTTGACGCGCATGGCACCGTTGGACAAAAACATCAAAACCCGCAACCGCGTGCTGTCGCCAAGTACTTTGAGTTTTTCCGCGCATGATCGAGGGGAATGCCTTGGGTTCACTCTTGAGCCGTTTTTCATATGAACTCCCATTCATATCATTATCCAAGCCAAATACCAAGAATTATGGCTGCATCCGATTTAATGTTGTCGGTGGATCAACCGAAAAACTTACACCAGAAAGCGAGAATTTTAAACAAAAAGTCCATGAATGTTCTGTGTGCTTGCTCAGCCACGCAAGGCACACCGGCCGCCATGTGGGTGACAAGGGTTATAGGCCACCCTCCCCTCCCGCGCGTCCCGAGTGGCGGAAACCGCTTAACCACAATGTGGTTGAGGCTTGCACGAGTGTTGCGGCGGTGTTAAATCGATTATCCTATACGGATTAGCAGTACGTGCGGTCAACAACCTATCATGTGGCGAACAGCAATTTACCTGACACTTTTCATACCAGCAATGTGCATCGCGCTGGTACGCTTAATGACAGCCGGCGACTGGATGTGGTTACCGCTGATATTGCTGGTGTTTTGGCTTTCGGATCTGGTCACCGCCTGGCGCCACGAGCGACTCATCAAAGCCGGGAGGGTGGTTCTGCACAATGACATCAAGGGTCGCACGGCACTGGCGGAAAGGGATTTTACCGATCGGGGTGATCGGTATCAGGGCAAAGTGCGCCTTGGGCAGGAATTGTGGGATACGGTGAGTTCCGGGCGTATCACAAAAGGTGACGAATTGGTGGTAACTAACCGGGATGGCATGATTCTGTTTGTGCGTCATCAGTAGAGTAAAAACATGGTTCGCTTGAGTACAACCTATGTGGGTTTCCCGGTTGCTAGTGTAGTGTCTCATATAAAACGCACATTGTGACGAGATAGACTAAGCCTACGATTGCCTTCCGCCTGGGCAGGTCTCGCCGTTACCCGGTGCGCTCGGCCCCTTTTCAAGTCATAATCATTATATTATGTACAGTCTATTTATTTAGTTTGGCGTTAATTGACACGCTTTATACCGTAATCTTCTATTGACGGAAGTATTTCGGCGATTAAACGGAATTAAAATGCGTGCGCTTAACAGCTATGGTAAGATGGTCTTTTGGAAATCGCGTTTAATAAAGTTTTCTACAATAAAAACGGTAACGAATCGCACTGTTTTACCGCTAACAAGCGATTAAATATACAAAAATTTAATTAAACAGTATGACGTTGCCCTGGTAAGAATGTCTGGCGGGGTCGATGTTTAGTATGAGAACAGTTTTCGTTTTTACGCTTTTCCTTATTTCTTTTCAGCTTTTGGCGGTACCAATCGCCGAAAATGTGCTATCGGTCACAGTTCGGCAAGGACAGGTTATTGCCATTGATTTAAGCCAACAGGCCACCGCGGAAGGGCCGTTGGAAATTAGCATCTTTGCGCAGCCGCCGGCGGGCCAGGGCTCGGCCGCGGTTGGGCCGGGCGTCAGCGTTGTTTACACCGCCGACCCGGTATTCAGCGGAACCACGACATTTACCTACCAGGTTACGGAAATCGATACAACGCAGACCGCAACCGGGACCATTACCGTGAATGTTATTGCCGGTGAAATAACCGATGTGGCCACCAGTGCGGACACGGTGCAGACACTGCCCAGGCAGATCGTCGGAAAAGCCTTTTTAAATAATTGCGAAGGTTTTTTGGCAGTGGCCGACGGCGATCTAAACGCCCAGGAACAAAGTTTAAAGCAAACCTGCTCTCAACTGGTACAGACATTACAAGCCAGTTCTGTGGATGAAGTGCGCCGTATTTTGCAACAGCTGGCACCGGAAGAAATCGCCACCCAGATACGTACCAGCCGTAACATCGCCTCGCGGCAGATGAAAAATATCGGCGCCCGGTTGGCGGGTCTGCGGCGTGGTGCCAAGGGTCTTAGCGTTGACACTTTATCATTTAATGTGGACGGTAAAAGCCTGCCGGGTTCGGTACTGCAGCAGCCATGGTCCGGTGCCATGCGCGGCGGTGCCGCCGGGGCGGATACCGGCTATTCGCCCTGGGGGCTGTTCATCAGCGGTACCTACAGTATCGTGGAACGAGACGGAACCAATCAGGAAAATGGATTTGAGTTCGGCACCTCGGGACTTACCACCGGCTTGGACTACCGGGTCGATGAGCATTTCGTGGTAGGCGCGGCACTGGGCTATGCCGCCACCGATGTGACCCTCAATCAAGATGCCGGGGATTTAACTGTCGCGGGATTGAGCTTTTCCCATTACGCGACTTTTTATGTGACGCCCACCAGCTATTTGGACTACGTGCTGACTTACAATAAACACAATTATGAATCCACCCGCAATTTGGACGTGGCGGAGCTGGACCTCCAGGCCAAGGCTTTGGGTGAGACCGACAGCGAATTGCTGGCGGCAAGTATGAGCGGCGGTGCTGAACTATTCGCCGCCGGTGGATTTACCACCCAATTCAAAGCACGCGCCGATTACGTGGATTCCACGGTAAGCGGATACAACGAACGGGGTGCGGGGGCGTTTAACCTTCGTATCGACGAACACCAGTTTACCTCCACGGTGGCGGCCCTTGGCTTGCAGATGACCTATGCCATCAATACGGGTTGGGGCGTAATCCTGCCCCAGTTGGATCTGGATTGGGAGCATCAATTTGAGGACGATGCGGTGGCCATCAAGGGTAATTTTATCAATAATCGTTTCGGCAGCACCTTTCAGTTCGAAACCGATCAACAGGACGCGGACTACTATACCGTCGGTTTGGGATTTTCCACCATCTCACCCGGTGGCAATGCATTTTTTATCCGTTATGAAACCAGTGTCGACAGGCAAAACTATAGCGAGCATCATATGGCTATCGGGGGGCGATTGGAATGGTAAGGCCGTTAATCAACCACCCGGGGCTATGGCTGTTGGTAAGTTTGCTGTTGCTGTTTGCCTGTACCAACAAAACTGACAAGGGCCTGCGCAGTGACATCGTATTAACCCAGCAGTACAGCACCTTGGAAGAGAAGCGGTTGACGTTTACGCCGGTACCGATCACCTCGGATATAGTGATCACCAGCTTGGACCAGCCGCAAAACGGTGAACTGATCAACCAGGGATTCGGCAGTTACGACTACCGCCCCGGGGTGGAGTTTTCCGGTCGGGAAGTGCTGGCGTTTGAGCTGTCGGACGGTCGCAGCGGCACGATTATGATAGATGTGCAGGCGGTCAATGACAAGCCGGTGGCGATAGCGGATGTGGCGACCATTCTAGGCAATACGGCGGTCACGATCCCGGTGCTGGAAAACGACGTGGACCTGGATAATACCGACCTGACGGTCACGGCGGTGGGAACGCCGGAGCAAGGCAGCGTGGTTAACAACAACGACGGCACGCTGACCTATACGCCGCCGGACCAGTTTACCGGGCGAGTGGCATTCAGTTACACGGTAAGCGACGCAGAGTACAGCGTGGATGCGCTGGTGACCGTGTTTGCGTTATCGGAACTGTCGCTGGTAGCCGATCCGCGTATGGATCCGCGAAACATCGGCGAACTGCGTGAAGGCAAGACAGTCCATTGGCGGGTGTTGGGGGATACCAGTTTACAGGGCACTTTGGAGCTGACCAATCTGATGCAATGGCTGTCGAGTGACAGCAACATCGTTGAAATCGGCAACTATCCGGGAACGCTGCTGGCAAAGGCGCCGGGGACCGTGACAATCACCGCGCAAGTGGGCGAGGGTGAGAGCCGTATTCGTGCGCGCGGTCAGATCACGGTGCTGGCCAACCCGCCGGCGACCCCGAAGGATTTTGCGATAAGCCAGTTGACCGGGGCGGACATAGACACGCCGACCATCCAAGTCAGTTGGACGATCAGTGACGGGATCAGCTATAACCTGTACAGCAAACCACAAGACGGCGTGGTCAAGGTGATACCGGGCGCCAAACCGCCGTATTTAGACAAGGGCCTGAGCGAGGGCAAGGTATACCAATACTGGCTCAGTGCGATCAACAGCGGTGGCGAAAGCATTCCGAGCAAGCAACTGGGACTGCGGGTAAAAGCTCCGGTGGTGTTACCGCCGCCGCCGCCGCCACCGGTGGCCGGCGTGGACCTGGAGATTACCAGCGTGACGATCGACAAGACAGCCGGTGATCTTCGCCACGGCGAAGCCATTGACGTGACCTTTGTGGTAAAAAACAACGGCGCGCAGAAATACAGCTCAAGTTGGAACACCAAATTTAAGGTTGGTATCACCATGGATCCGGACCCGCAACCCCGTGGTATGTTGATACTGAATGACTATGAAGAATACCCGCAGCTGGCGGTTGTGATCGAGAATTTAGATTCGGGACAGTCATTGGAAAAAACCGTTACGTATCATGTGGGTCGACGGTTTGCTTTTGAGCGCGGTACAGGTCTTGGTGAATATTATTTACGTGTGATCGCCGATTCGGCGAACCATGAAACGGAAAGCAATGAAACCAATAATGAATACGTGGTACCGGTTAAATTCAATCTGGTAGAGGACGACAACGAAGATCTTGTGGTCAGCGCTTTATCAGTGTCCAGCAACGGCACGCCTATCGGTAACGGTGCCGGTGAAACGACTTCGCTGACGGTTAATGATCCGCTGCATTTCGACTACACGGTGGAAAATATCGGCGACAGCGATACCTGGGAACACTATATTGTATTTTACTTATTGTTTGATTCGTTCATTCCGCGCACGCAATCGGCGGGAAATTTGAAACAACTGATTGAGGCTGCGGGCTATCTGGCCTATCAACGGATAGACGGTGTTGCGGCGCATGGGAAAATCCAAGGCAGTGTCGATACCTTTATTCCGTATGGATATAATACGTCGTCAGAACCATTGACGTTTGTGGCATACGTGGATCGTTGGGGCGATATCGGCCAGGAACAATTAGGCCCGCGATTTGGCGGGCAGAAGGAAAAAGACGACTACAATAACATTCGTATCATGGATCCAACGGTTTTAGTCAGCCCAACCGGCTTGCTTGGGCCGAATCTTGTGCTGACAGATTTCACTATTGTCGGCAATAGAGCGTCACTTTTGGATCAAGAACAATTTGCCGTGAATTTTACTATCGAAAATCAGGGTGACATGACAAGTCATACCGGCAGCCCCGTAACCCGCGGTTTGTATGTGGATGCGGTGTTTTCAAATGTCAACTTTACCTTTGTCTACCAGGTATTGCCGGAACTGGCGCCGGGCGAAATTATCTCCGGTGTAAATATTTCGGCTGTCAGTACCCATTTCGTCAATCTATGGTATTCAAGTAAAGGCACCGTCAATCTCCCGTTGAGCGCTCGAATTGATCCCGGCGGGTTTGTGGCGGAAAGCGATAAAACCGATAATAGTCAAACCATCAATGTGGACATTTTGCAGGAAAACTACATTGACTATGCGGTGACCGATGTGCAATTACCCCAGGGTAACGATGCTGTAGCCGGGGAACAACTGGACGTTCAATACACCGTTGCCAACCAGGGTGCCACGACAGGTTGGCCGATCTTTGTCAAATTGAGCATGGGCAACGGTTCACAAACGCGTTATATCCCGATTATAAAGCCTGGGGAAAGTGTGAGGGATCATCTAAAGATACAAGTGCCCGTGGACTTACAGCCGGGCGCCGTTTTGGAAGTGATGGCGGATTCCTTTGATAAGGATTTGACCGATACCGAGAATCTGGGTTCGTATACGGAAGTCGATACCGAGGGAGTCTTGCATGAAGACAACAATATTCAAACAGTCGCATTAAACGTATTGCCTTCGCCGTTATCCATGACCGCGGAAATAAGTCCGGGCAATGCGGGACTTGATCATGTTTATCCCGCCGGCATGGTGTCCAAGGCGACAGTGGTGGTTACGAATAATGGCGGCATCCCGTCTCAGGGTGCCATTGCTCGGGTAACCATGGACCGCAATTGCACGGCAGTGGGTGAGAATTGTATCAATTCATTTTTAAACAGTATTGAGATTGCACCGCTGGCGGCCGGTGGGTCGGTGACGAGGGATATTGATTTCCAAATTCCATACAGTACCGCGTCGAACGCTATTCACAGCATTCATGTAGAACTGGTGTCACTGGTGCCCGATGCCTTTATTGATTCAACGATCGTGCAAATCGATGTGATCGATGATCTTAATCCGGCTCTAACGCCGGGATCGCTGGCTTTTTCTCAACCGACATCCGACACTATCGTTATCGATGCCAGCGTCAAAAACGCATCCCTTTACGTCAACACTCCCGATGATACTTCGCTGGTGTTTTGTTTAACCGATAACATTGAAGCTGTCGGAAAAGAAAACTGTATGCCCGGCGGGGAAATCGGAATAGCGCATGTTCCTGCATTAGCGCCCGGCGCGTCATACCCAATGACCGGTTTACAGTTCACTTTACCGAAGCTGGCGGCACAAACGTATTATTTATTGGTTTATATCGACGATCAAGCATGGCAGGATCTGGCGCGCGTATTCGTTGTGGATTCGGACCCGACCAACAATGTGTTCCTGGATACCACGCCTATTGTCATATCCATACCTACACCGTAATGCCGATGGATGGCGGGTAAGCATGCCATGAAGCTGTCGTTGAGCCGGTGTCCAGAGGCGTACCAAGTCATCGGACACGTTCCCGGCGCGCGGCTAGGTGTGGCTAGGTGGCTAGGTACCTTGCGGGCTGCGCTGGCAAAGACTAACGGCAGGTATAGGGGTAGATCTTTTGCGCTGTGAAGGGCGGCATGGTTGGGTGTTGGTACACGGCTCTTAGGATCGTCCATGTCACCGCATGATGGTGTCTTATGCCGTCAATGTATCGCTAATTCAACTCCCGGTTTGTGGCACGGTCATAAATAGATTCATTACCGTTTTTCTATGTTAGGCAGGAGCGATGGAATCTTTGCCCATCAAGTGATATCTTAATAAGCAGTAGTAACCCTTTGTAGTGCACGTTAGCCAAACCTAAGCTAATAAAATGGACTTATTGTTTGTATAGAGAAAATATATAAAAGACGAATGGTTATTTTTATTTAGAAAATTAAGGTATTATTACATTCGATAATAAATTTTTAATTGGAGGTGACCCCATGAGATACTTCACCGCAACATTATTACTTATTTTTTCTGTCGCGGCGCAAGCGACAAACGGGTACTTCCCTCATGGTTGGGGAATTACCGCGAAAGGTATGGGTGGCGTTAGTATCGCTTCACCGCAAGACAGTATTGCCGCAGCGAACAATCCCGCCGGCATGGCGCTGATCGGCCACCGGGTCGATTTTGGATTCGATTCTTTTTCGCCGCACCGAACCGCCAATCTTACTGGCGGCGCGGCAGACCAGCAGTTGAACGGTAACGGTATCAGCTCATTTGTGATTCCGGAGTTGGGATACAACCGTCCCATGGGTGCCAGCACCGTCGGGGTTTCCATATTCGGCAATGGCGGCATGAATACCAGTTACGGCAGCGGTATTAACTTGCTGGGAACCGGTTCGGCCGGCGTAAATTTATCGCAACTTTTTATTGCGCCTACCTATACCTATAAGTTCGGTAATCAGGCGGTCGGCGTTTCACTCAATATCGCCTATCAGCAGTTTGAAGCCAAAGGCATTCAAAATTTTGACGGCGCATCGGAAAGCCCGGGTAGTGTCAGCAACCAGGGACAAGACACATCAAGCGGGTTTGGCGCCTCCCTTGGCTGGATTGGTACGTTTAACAAGTTGCAGTTAGGGGCCAATTATCGATCCATTACATCCATGTCCGAGTTTGACAGTTACAAAGGGCTTTTCGCCGAGCAAGGTGGCTTTGATATTCCTTCCATGTATGGTGTGGGACTGCTTTATCATGTGAATGACAAACTTGGAGTCGGTATGGATGTGACCCGGATCAACTATTCGGATGTCCCCGCCATCAATAATCCACAGAGTAATTTGTTTGCGGGTAATCCCTTAGGCAGCACCAATGGTCCCGGATTTGGATGGGAAGACATCACGGTGGTAAAATTGGGATTGTTTTATAAACAATCCGACGCGTTTACATTCCGCTTTGGTGTCAATCAAGGTGAAAACCCCATTCCGGAAAAAGAAACCCTGTTTAACCTGTTGGCTCCCGGTGTGACGGAAACCCATGTCACTTTAGGCGGTACGTACACCACGGCGAACAAAGTCGATATCACGTTTATGTATATGGTTGCCTTGGCAAAAGAAGTTAACGGCAAAAATTCGGTTCCACCCGGTGCGCCGCCGGGATTTGGCGGCGGTGAGGCCAATTTGAAAATGAATCAAAGTTCCTTTGCCTTGGCATTTGGCTGGCATTACTAAAGTCCTTGACGCCCCGCGCACCGGCAAACTATTGCCGGTGCCCGAATGTATCACACGCGGTGTGAACTGCCGCGGATCCTGCCCTGTCAATTCCGCCTGAATCGATCCCAGCCTGGGGAGCGGGGGGCATGCCGGACATTGGCCTGGGTGATTCGCAGCCAAGTTGTACATTTGTTATAAGCGCAATACCTCACATTACACTTTATAATCGTGTTGCCGCCGGGCTTACGGCCTACAGCAGTCCTGTTCACGCTTCATGCCGTAATCGCCAGCGAATCACCACCCCGGCATTAAGTGCCGGCCATACATTAAGTTATCGGTGACGATCGGGCGGTGCTGGCGCATCGGAATATTGGTAGCAAAATTATTGTTTGTACGTTGGGGGGATGATCAGTTATGGTGAAAATTTATCACAATTCAAACTGCAGCAAGAGTCGAGGTGCGTTGGCGATTTTACAGGACAAGAACCTGGAAATCGAGGAAGTTCATTATTTGGAGCAACCACCAAGCGAGGAATCGTTACGGCGGATATGCGCCATGCTCGATCGAAAACCGGTGGAAATCATTCGTGCTAAAGAAGCTTTATTTGAGGCATTGGGCTTATCCCTGCGAGACAAGCGTAGTGACGATGAGTGGTTGGCTATCTTGCACCGGCATCCTTCACTCATTGAACGCCCGATTGTTATTTACAACAATCGGGCCGTGATCGGACGACCGCCTGAACGGATACTCGACATTCTCGACAATTGATGCCGTTCCGGTTTGAGTGGATTTTATAAAAGGGTAATATGATAGGGGCTTGTTGTTTCGTTAAAGCGAAATTTAAGCTTCGCAAAAGATGGGAAACCTGAAAAGAGACCCAATGAATAGCCACCGGAAAAGCCTATGGGTTCCTTCGGGAGCCGGAGAAAATTGTGGTCCAACTGACCGTTCATGTTTTCGTCGTGATAGGAGACGAGTGCGTACTTTCCGTACGGTATATCGTTGAATGTGACAGTCGACTTTCCTTGCGAAATGGTGCTTCGCATGGTCTGAAAAGGCTGACCGAAAATATCATCCTGTTTCCTGAATAACCTAACCACGCTTATACCACCCGAATGGCTGAACCCGTGGACGATGACTGTTAATTCTCCTGTGGCATCTGATCCCAGGGCAATATGGACAGATCCCAGCAGCCAGAGAAAAATGAGTTTGTTCATTGAATTGATTCCGTGTCGTGTATGCATGAAAGAATGATTATTCAGTGGCCAACGCACCATGTGTTGACTGATGCAGGCCGAACGTTGTTGCCCGCCGCAGACAAGAATATTTGTTCATTATCGTGAATTTGAAGCAACGGGCCAGAACAGCGGGCTTGGACTCGTTCAATGATGAACATTTTGGCCCAAAAAGTTCAAGAACCGGTGATGATACGCCTATAACAGCAAAGCCAAAGGAAAGACGCGTATAGAAGACGCGGCGCGTCACGGGGCGCTGATTTTCCATGGCTCTGTGTTACCGTGAATAGCCGGCGGGCCATAGACCGCGTGGTTTATCTATCGTCCGGACTTCGATTACCCCAAATATCTAACCAAATCGATCACCAATGACAGCGGTCAGAATGTTTGTCTTCCGAAGACCGACAAATAGTTACCCATGTCCGCACGGATCGCTTACTCTGTGATCGGTGCATCCCTGTACCATCACAGTGTGGGTTTTATGGTCTGAAACGCTTAATGCCGTCGCTTTCTTGGTGCGTCATGGGATAAATGATATTGGAGATAGTCGCCTTCATGCTGGCATGTAGCGACTATCTGGGAGCGGCGGAGTTTTCTACGTTCGCAGCCGTCATGGCGATTATCGGCGCCCGAGCTTTGGTTCCAATTTTCCGCTTCATAGCGTTTTTGATTTATGAGAAAGTAGTCAATAAGCATTGAACCGTGGCGTTGGTTTTGCCGTTGTGAGGCATGTTTATTGGCGACTGTAAAGCGTAATGTTTTTGTGGCGGCGGGAATGAAAAGGGATTGGGTGACAAACCCCGCGCCTTTACCACGCCAACGTAGTTGATCGTCAAACAGCTCGTCGCCATCGGCGTTATAACCGCTGACGGATAATTCAATATACCCCGGTATCCGGGCGTCGGCGCGGATGCTGAGTTTGGCCGTCTGCCTGCGCGGTTTGGGCCGTGCTTGCTTTTTCCGCTCAGCCATGGCGATGAGATCGGTTTCCAAACGGCGGTCAGCGTCGCGAATTTTCACCAGCGCCCGGTCCAGCTCGTCTTGTAAACGGCTAAATCGGCGTCGTTGTCGATACAAGCGTTCGGTATCCCCGGCGCGGACCTGACGGATCGAGTCCATGTCCTCGATGACCCGGGATGACGCGGCCAGAATTCCATCCATCATGCGCAGCGATCGGTCCCAATTAAAAAGTTCCTGTTCATACCAGCTTTGGTAATCATTTAGTTGTCTGATATCGCGTAAGCTTTGTTTTCGCATGCGCTGGGAGTTGTTACTGTTTTTCAGCGCGAATTCCATATCGCGCGTTTGTTGCGCAATATGGCGAAGCGTTTGTCTTAATTGGCGTATCGTTGCCTGGTTTTCCCGGCGTCGGTCAGCCATATCACTGTTTTCAGACTCCAGGTCATAAATGTGTTTACCGGCGTTGAAAGCCGCCATAAACGCAGGCTCCAATTCAGGTGGACAGACACCCTGATAGCCACGGTTTCGCCGGCCGACAGTAAAGCCGTTCTCGGCACGACAATAAATACGTATGCCCTGTAAGCGGCCGTTTTCCCAGGCGGCGCGGTCGGGTATCACGCCGTGCTTGGAACAGGCTTTTGCATGTTGATTAACCCTGGACGAACCGTAGCCCCTGGCGCCGTCCTGCACGCCGATACGGTGCCAATCAGCCGATAAGCACTCGGATTTACTCATGCTGGCGCAGGCGCATAGCAGAACCAGGTAGATGCACACGGCTACCGTAAACCATAGTCGGCGGGTATAAAAAGTCGTTTGCATACTTAACTCCTCAATCAGTAAGGCATAAAAATCGTCGCGCCATGCGAAGCGCGTAGCCGGATGTTTCAATATTTACGTGTTCCAGCTGAACGGTCGCTGAATAACGGCGACCGGATCTCAGGTATGGCAAATTCGGTGTCTGGCATAGCCGCGGCTGCAAAAGGTGATTATTCTCACAGACCCAGTCACTCGATCCGTCTATACTGCGCTTGCTCATTTTTACATAGAAAGAACCGATATGCAGCTTCCAAACCGCGGTTTAATTGTCCTTTTCGTATGGCTTATCACGGTATCCTTTGCCCAGGCGCATTCACGCTTGGTTGAAACCTATGAAGTCGGTCCGCGTGATGACAATGTCGGCAACAAAGTCTGGCCGTGCGGGCCGGGTTCAACGCCGACGACCGCCACGGTGTTGGCGCCTGGCACGACTATTGAGTTGCAATGGGAAGAGGCCATCAATCACCATGGGTGGTGGCATTTTCATTTGTCCACCAATGGGGACGCGGGATTCGGTAAGCTGGCGGGTGATAATGTTGAGATCACCGTGCTTAAACAAAAAATCGCAGATCTCAGCGACGGTCAACGGCAGTACACTACGACGATCACCATGCCGAATATCGAGTGTAACAACTGTGTCCTGCAACTGGTGCAGGAAATGGAAGACAAATCCAAATTGACCTATGAATTACCCATGGGCATTATGTTTCCAAGTTATTTTTCCTGTGCCGATATAATTTTGTCAGCGGATGCCCCGTCCATCACGACCACCACCTTGTTCCAAACGCTGGTGGATGATTTTACGTTGCTCGATACGGATTTTGACGGCAAGCTTAGTGAATCGGAAGCGCTTACCGTGGCCGAATCCAATGCCGACATGTTTGTAAGACTGTTGACGTTTCACGATACCGACAGCGACCGGAAGCTAACGCTCAATGAACTCAACGGTGAACTAAACAAGGCACCCGCCGCGACAAGCAAAGACAGTGGCGGCGGCGGTTTGGGTTGGTTTATGTTGTTGGTGCCAGGCGCACTCAGCGTATACCGGTTAGCGTGCACCAAGGGTCGTGCGCTTTGCTAGTGTAGTGCCTCCTATAAAACGTGCATTGAGAAAGCCACTCAAGGTGCGAGTGCAAGCAATCCCACCTTGAGCGGCTTCCTGGAGGGCGAGATAGATTTTTTTAGGCAACCAGCAAGTCTATCTCGTCTAAATATGCGTTTTATTTGAGACACTACACTAGCACGGCTATTTTACCAATAATCGACTGCGTCCTGCGCCTATTCGGCATTTGCCTACCAGCCCGTACTTGCTGCGGGCTCTTCCTTTTTGCCACCGCCTGCCTTTGTTGCCCGCCTTTGTCGCCTGCCTGGTTGCCTAACGAAGGCGTCCTGCCTCCTGGGATCTCGAAAAACACCCACCACACAGCGCAACCGGGCGGAGGGTTGCGGGAGTTCCTATTACCGCAGGAAGCCGGTAAAATGAGTTGTTCTGTCGACAAAACGAAAAACGTGTACAGCAAACGACGCCCACTATCACGAGCCCTAATCGTCTATGTCGGTTCGCTCACTGTTTAATGCATTCGCCGGGCGGATTTTATACCTTTGGGTCAAATCCGATTCGATGCATATACCCGACGCGGGTGACTCATCCGCCTGCCGGAACACCGTGTTTGTGGTGGAGTACCGTTCCTGGTCAAACTTGCTGGTACTGGACCACGAATGCAGAAATCAGCATTTACCGTCACCATTTTCAAAGCTTCCTGCGCCGTTTTTGAAGGCATGGCACGGTGTGTATACCGTGGCGCCAAAAATGCCCTTCCGCGTGTGGTTGAGGCGACAGCCAAAACGTTCGACCATGCTTATGGGTATGCTGGCCCGGTTAAAACAGCATCCCGAGGAAGATATACGGTTGGTGCCGGTGGGCATTTTCTGGGGTCGCCCGGTCGCCAAACAGCGGCATTGGCTTGCGGTATTGTTTGCGGAATCCTGGCGAATTGCCGGCCGCATTCGAAAGTTTTTTGCCATTGCCATTCACGGCCGCCATACCTTGGTGAAATTCTCCGAGCCGGTCAGTTTTCGCGCCAGCATCGATCATCACAAAACCGATGCGGAAAACCTGGACGCTATGCAAGCGTTACTGGTGCATAGACTCCATGAACTGCGCACCGCCACATTGGGTCCGGACATTTCCCATCGCCGGACCTTGATTAACGACCTGATGCACAATACCGATGTTCGCCTGGCTGTTAAAGCCAGGCAGGAGAGCGATCGGCTGTCGGACTATCGCGCCGCCGTATTGGCCAGACGCTATTTATATGAGATCGTTGCCGACTGCACTACGGTTACCATTCAAATTCTACAACGGGTGCTGACGGCATTTTGGAACAAATTTTATGCCGGCATAGCGATTTATCACTGTGATGAATTAAAGCGTTTGGCACTAACGCATAGCATTGTTTATGTGCCGTGTCATCGCAGTCATATCGATTATTTGTTGTTATCCTATGTCATTCACCAGCAGGGATTGGCGATTCCGTATATTGCCGCGGGAAAAAATCTTAACCTGCCCATTATCGGTTCGATACTGCGAGGCGCGGGCGCTTTCTTTATTCGTCGCAGTTTTAAAGGCAACCGCCTGTATGCCACCCTGCTGTTTGAATATATGGCCAAGCTGATCGGCAAGGGTATTCCCATCGAATACTTTATTGAAGGTGGGCGCAGCCGTACGGGACGGCTTTTAAAGCCGAAACCCGGTATGCTGGCAATGACGGTTCGCGGTTTTCTGAAATACCGCGGCAAACCGCTGGTGTTTATTCCGGTTCATATAGGCTACGAGAAAATGATCGAAGGCAAGGCTTACGTTGCCGAACTACTGGGCAGCAAAAAGAAAAAAGAAAGCCTGTCATCCGCGTTGAAATCCATGGTCAATATTCGTGGCGAGTACGGCCAGGTAACCACCAACTTCGGCGAACCCGTGTTCCTGAGCCGCTTACTCGATGAAAATCACGCGCCATGGGCGGATGACGTTTTTCACGATGATGATCGTCCCCCGTGGCTGACCCGAACGGTATCGCAGTTGGCCGATGCCATCATGATTGAGATCAATCGTGCGGCATCGGTTAACGCCACAAACCTGGTGTCCGTGGTGGTTGTGGCATCCCCAGGCGGCTATGTGGACGCACAGGAGATGGCCGATCAAATTACCCTGTACGCCGGTCTGATCGGGCATATGCGCTATGCCAATCGGCTCGTGGTGACCCCATTAAGCGGGCAGGAACAAATCGATCGGGTGGAATCGCTTGGCCTGGTCAAACGCCGCCGCCATCCTTTTGGTGACATTATTTACGCGGAAAAAAGGTCAATCGCGGCATTGAATTACTACCGCAACAATATACTGCATCTTCTGGCGTTGCCCTCCCTGCTGGCGTGTGCTTTTGTCGGCAAACAATCCCTTAGCCGTGAAAAACTCTACCCCGTCGTCCGCAGGGCCTATCCGTTTTTGCGGTCGGAGTTGTTTCTTCATTGGGAACCGTCGCAACTCACAAGCGCTGTGGACAGAGTGTTGGACTTTTTTGAAAGTCACGGTCTGGTGCACCGGAAAGCCTCCGGTGATAATTACTATCGGCCGGGTGTGGGCACCATGGCATATGGGCGGCTGATCCAACTGGCGCAAGTGCTATTGCCGGTCTTGGAGTTGTATCTTATGGTATCGGCGATTCTAACCCGGCATCAAGATAAAAATATGAATCAACGGGAATTGCAGGAACTATGTTATCAGGCGGCCCAACGATTTTCCATCTTGCATCGACAGTCGAGTATTGATTATTTCGACAAACATTTACTTACCCACTTTATTAACAATTTAGTAACGCAGGGTATGTTGGCGGTGGTGGAGGATACGCTGCAAGTTAATGCCTCGTTGTCCGGATTTGCCAAGGACTTGCGGATTTTGCTGGGTTCACAAATACGTACCAGTATGCTGCGATTGTTAAAAAACAACGCTTAAGTCATCGTGTAACAAGGTATACGGATTTTCGCTAAAGCCAATCGATCAACATAACGCCGACACTGAAACGTTGGACGGAGGCGTTGTAGTCAAGAAGGTTTTCACCATATCCGTTAAAATATTGAACATAGGCCCGCATATTGGGACGAAACGGTATCGTCCAGCCCAGTTCCACGGCGCCTTTGTTTTGTGAGCGAAGATTATTTCTTAACTTCACGCTGAACCGGTTTGGCCCGGCCTCAACTACACCCAGCAGTTCACCATACCCCAGGTAGTCGTCGATATCGGGATTGTCGTCACCAATGGCGTCGGTTGGATCCGTTTTGGCTTTCTCGGGAAACCGCCACCAGGGTTTAATGCTGAGGTAAAACGGTCCCCGTTCCATGATCACTTCCATAAACAGGCGATTCCAGCTCCTTGAAAATGGCAAACTACGGCCGTTGGATTGATGATTAATACCGAACGATACAATACGCTGGTGCATACCGGCGATGTGACTGTCGGTCAGAAACGTCAAGAATAATTCAGGTTCGTGGTTGCTGTTTCGAAATGGTGATGATGCCTTAGTGTTGAATGCCTGCCAATGAACCAGCTGTGTGTATGCCGCGTACAAAAAAGCATGCTTGCTGAAAACATTGCGCAGCAGTTGCAGCTTGACGCTGATTTGTCCCTTAATTTCCATGTTTTTAAGTTCGACACCGGAAGCCGCGTATAAATCGGTGTTGGGTGACGGTGAATAAGCAAAGGGTAGAATATAGGTGGTGCGGTGTGGAATCAGAACAAATGGATTGTCCCTGTTTCGCCTTTCCATCAGAATACGGCGCTCAATCAACGAAAGTTTTTTTTCAGCGTTTTCGTCGGAAGATTGTGCAAATACGGGTGCAAATCCGGTTACGCCAACTAGGCAGAACAAAACGATCCTGGTTTTCATGATAGGGTCCGTTACAAGCAGTCGATTGATGATAGCAATACAAAGCTTTTTACCGCAACTGTAATGTCCGACTACAATACTGTATGAATCGCAATGCTCTATGATCGAGGCGCGGCTTTCGAGTACTTTCATGAGGGCGCCTCACCCTGCGTGAGCCGCGGCCATGCTCCACAGCTTTGTTGGTAGCAACTAGGTGGTAACTAGGCGGTAACTTGGTAGCCCTGGGGCAGCTCTGGGGCAGCCTTGGTAAATGGCATCAGCCTTGTCCGGCGCCCTGCGCCTGTGAAGCAGGGGCAACTCGCACATAGCCATGTCAGTCGAACCAGTACACTGGCCTGGGTATTTCAAAAATGATCTACTACGGTTTGCGTGCAGCTTGGTCAGCAGCATGTACTCCCTGCGGGCTCCGCTGCGTAAACGGCACGGCCTTGTGCCACGCCTGCCAGTGTCTCCCACCGGTGTCGCCCACCAGTCCGTGCGCACGGCGAATCAAGCGTGGCGTAACCCTCACCACGAAAATCATGACTGGGCTGGGCTGAAAAACAGGGTTTAACCTGCGACATCGTCCCCTTTTGTACCGCGCAAGGAGCGCTGGCTTGACATAGCCTAAGACGCGGACGACTTGTCCTATGGGTTACAAGCTACCTTGCTTTTGGTCAATTTGGTAACGCGTTACCGGATTCCATCGACTTGCTGTCGTATGCTCAAAATCGGTGGATCGCGCAGTGGACTTTGCCGATACTGCGTCGAGTTCAAGGGAAAAACTTTATATCCCTGCAATACATAAGGTGATATAGTGTCCATTAGGCTATGCTCTCGATAAAGGTGGAAAGCGACTATATGGCAAACCCGACAAAGCGAAAAGGCGGCACCAGTACCCTGCTGGTTTTTTTTGCCATGCTCATTTTGGTATTGGGCCTGGGTTTAGGTGGCCAGGCCGGCATTGCGTTTAATGCCATTGCGGTTGTACTTTGCGTGGTTGCTGTTGTATTGGCAATCCGGGAATACGGGGCGGACGGCAAAGATCCGTACGCATAACCCGGTCGGAAGATCGCGTAGCGCTATTGAACAGGGTCGTGAAGGAAATTCGCTGGTTTTCCGTGCCGGTCTTGTTTTTAGCTGAGAAATTTGATCTTATACAGATTGCTAACGTGCGGCTAATGCTGCTATATTAGCGGCATGTGTTACCTCGAATAATAAAATAACTAGGTGCTTTGCAGGTAAAATTGCCATGCTTTGCGCTATCACCTTATACACCCACGTTTGGAGCGGATTTTGTCTGGCGACCGATTTATCGGTCACGTACTGTTGTGGAAATACAACAAGCTAATGATAAATTCAACATTCGCAAGTATAAAACGTCAACGCGAAGTTTCTCTGCTGGTTTTAGCGGTTTTGGGTTTTATGCTGTTATTTATCATCTGGCAGAATATTAATAAGCAGTTGTATCATAACGAACAGAATCGTGTGGAGCGTGTTGCCAGGTTGATTCAATTCCGGCTTAGCGAAGCCATGCATATTCCCATCAATGCCTTGGGTAGTTTGCAGGCTTTTATGCTGGCAGGCGACACACTTCCCGATGTCGATCATTTTGACCGTTTTGCCTCAGAAATAATCGGTCGCAGCCCCATGGTACAGGGGTTTGCCTTTGTAAGCCCCGAAGGGGTTGTTAACCATTTTTATCCCCGCGGGGGTAATGAGTCAGCACTCGGTGAAAATTTGTTCGAAGGTCCTGAGTCTTCCTATGTTATGCGGGCCATCAACGGTCGCCAGTTGACCTTAACCTATCCGGCCCGTACCGTGCAGGGGTTACGGGCGGTTATCGCACGGGCACCGCTATTTGACGGCGAGCAATTGCTCGGTTTGGTGCAAGCGGTAATTGACGTGGACATATTGTTGGACAATGCCGTACAGGATTTGGATAACGGAATTTATATCTATCTTGAAGATACCCGCGGCAAGCACTTCTGGGGATTAAGTAGTTTTCCGGCCGATGCTACCCAAATTAACATAGCCGTCAACGACGGCTATTGGCGGGGCCGGGTTTGGACCGAGCGTTATTCCAAATCGGATCAGCCGACGTTTAAAATATGGTTTTGGCTTTTTGGCTGTCTTTTATTATCCAGTCTGTTATTTACAGTAAACCGCTATTTTACGGAAAAAACCCGCCTGATTACCGCTGTTGTTCATAAGACGATGGAATTGGCGGCCAGTAACAGGCATCTTCAAAATATTGAGGCCCGTTGGCGCAGTTTGCTTGAGCAGATCCGATTGGTCGCCATCGGTTTGGACCGTGACGGTAGAGTTGACTATGTTAATCCATTTTTTTGTGAAATAACTGGCTATACCCGTGAGGAGGTCCTCGGTAAGGACTGGATTAGTACGTTTGTGCCGCCTGCCATGGCGGCGGAAGTCTCCGCTGTTTTCAGCCATGCGAATCAGGGCCGATTCGTTATTCAGTTTGAGAATCCGATTATCACTAAAGCCGGTGATGAGCGCATTATAGTCTGGTTTAACGCCTGGTTACATGGTCGTGACGGTGCATTTGACGGCTCACTGAGTATTGGTGAAGACGTGACCGCCGCCCATGAGGCAAAACAGTATTTGAACCGGTTGGCCTATCACGATATTTTGACCGGTTTGCCGAATCGTGCACTCTTTAATGACAGGCTTTCCCGTGCCATGAGCCGTGCCGAGCGGGAAAAGGGGCTGATGGCGCTACTAATGTTGGATCTGGACCATTTCAAGGATGTCAACGACAGTTTAGGTCACAGCGTGGGAGACAAACTACTGATCAACGCCGCCAGGCGCCTGGAAACCGTGCTGCGGGAAATCGATACCGTGGCGCGGCTCGGCGGGGATGAATTTACCGTCATTCTTGAAAATATCAAACACGTCAAGGACGTGGAGATTGTTGCCGGCAAGATTCTCGATATACTGTCTGAACCCTTTGAAATTGATCAAAATCGCCTGCATATTTCCTCGAGTATCGGCGTGGTTTTGTATCCATTTGATTTCGATGACAGTATGGACTTACTGCAGGCAGCCGACACGGCCTTATACCATGCCAAAGCCGCCGGACGAAATGGATTTCGGTTTTATGCCACCACCATGGCGGTCAAAGTCCGCGATCAGCTGATCCTCGCCAACAGTCTGCATACCGCCCTGGAAATGGGCGAATTTTCATTGGCTTTTCAACCTATTGTTAATCTTGAAAAACTTTATCCTGTCGCCATGGAAGCGTTGTTGCGATGGCGCCATCCCCAGTTGGGTGATATTAATCCGGCTGAGTTTATTCCACCCGCCGAGTCCAATGGACTGATTATACCGATGGGGTATTGGGTGCTGCGCGAGGCCTGTCGAATTTTCGTGGAACAGTTCAACGGCAATCCGGGCGACTATTTGTTGACTGTCAATCTGTCCGCCCGTCAGTTTCGGGACGAAGAATTTGTACCGACCACTGACCGAATTCTCAAGGAAGTCGGTATGCCGCCTCACAATCTGGTGCTGGAAATCACCGAGTCCCAACTGATGGAAGACAATAAATGTTCACTAAAGGCCATGGATGCGTTAAAAGCACTGGGTTGCCGTTTGGCCATTGATGATTTCGGCACCGGCTATTCATCGTTAAGCTACCTGCGTCTTTTCCCCATTGATATATTAAAAATTGATCGTAGTTTTATCGCCGACGCCCAGTCGGGAAGTACTACGGCGGCATTGCTCCACGCTATACTTACCATGGCCACCAGCATGGGTATCGATGTTATCGTCGAAGGGGTGGAAAGGGTTGAACAAGCGGATTTACTGCGCGAGTTGGAATTTACTCAGGCCCAGGGGTTCTATTTTGGTAAGCCGGCTATTCTCAATTCGCCGTCAGATGAACGGCACCTCGCCGGTATGCGCCCCTCCTGATCTGGAGCCGTAAGCCGAACCGGTTTTTGATTCGACATGTCCATCTGAAAAAAAGTTTAAGAATATTCAGCTTGCTGGTAGAATAAGTACAAACAATGCGTGGTTAATATAAAATGCAGTCGAAAAATAATTTTCCTTACTACATTTCCCTATTTCTATCGACACTGGCAAGCGGCTTTGTTCTCGGAATGGTGCCGGTGTTTTTTTCCGGTATGGCTCGGGATAATTCGCCTCAAGTATATCTGGCCATTACAGCGACTTTCGGGATCGTGATTTATTTTGCCACCCAGGCCGTTGAAAAACGAACGGAATTATTATGGGTGATAACCTGCGGTGCCAATTCGCTGGGAGTTTTGCTGTGGATATTTGGTTTTATCGCTCTTTATAATGAAATCCATGCGATCAATCACGGTGATTGGGCCTGGCTGGCATTTCTGGTAGGATTATTCCTTGTGGAAATCTTTTTTTATCTCATGATTTTAGTGTCCGTCGTCGTTTTTATTGCGCTAGCTGTTTCGACCATCGTGCTTTTCCTGAATCTACGGCCGTTTAATCCGAAACCTGGCGTAGATAACAACATTAATTAGCGGTCGCACAGGGCATTACGTTGCGTGTTGGGATCCTGCTTATCTCATGGTCCATGGGATTTCTTCCTGGAGCCGGCCATGGGTAGGACAGTCGATCTCCTTGGGGCATCTTGACACAGGAGACCACCATCGTCTTATGACACCGTTCTTTGCTTGTCATTGGCCTTGAGGCAGGCTAAGGGTCGCTTGCGTTCTGCGTTTGGCGTACGACCATGAACTTGCTGTTGCTCTAACCTGTGCGGCTTTCTTACCAGCTTCTACCAATACGGGATTTTTGTTGGATGATTGAGAAATTACTCCTTGATGGCGCTATCGCAAAATGTCAGCGAGTTTTCGATTTGACCGTCCCCCCATGGCGTATCGTGCCATTCAGGGCTGTTTTTTATTAGAAACGACAACGCGTTTATGCAGGATTGGTTGTCATCAAAAACTTTTTTTAACCTATCCGTTGTAAGGCCATCAATTTATGGGTCGTAATCCTCACGGCCAAAAATCGGGGTCAAATGAAGCGCTGGATGTTCGGCTTCCTTTTCCGGAGCTTTCGCTTTATCAACTTTTTTCTTTTTTCTTTTTGTATAACCAATAGTAAACCACACCGTAGTGGACATACTCATTCGGATTGTCGGCATAGACAAAGCGTACCCGAAGACCAGGCTGCGCAGTACACGCATTATTGGACAAGCGTTGTTTATTGATCACCAACCGACGCGGTGGCAAGCAGGTCAGCTTGTTTTTGCTGACTTTTTCAAGATATTTTTTCTTGTCGTCTTCCAGCTTGGCAATGATATTTTCCAGAACGTCATCCGCGTCGATTTGCGGTTTATAGTCGTCGACAATTTCATTGACACTGGAGGCGATGGCGCTGGTTTGCATTCCGGCCGCCTGCAGTTTAGGCGCATATTCCGTCAATATATCAAATGGTTTGCGATTTATGTTCTCCCGAATTTTATCCATGGCCACAACGCCGGAAGATTCTTGCGTTATCATATAAATATTATGATAGAACTTTATTAACTTATCTTGTTCACCTCTCCCTTTTTTGTGATGGCTAACATGGGATCGCACGTGTTCATACAATGCCCGATAATTTTTATTGTCAATGATTTGTATGGCGGCTTGCCTAACGAACGCGCTTGCGCTTATATAGTTTTTAGTGGCTAGCAGCCTAGCCAGTCATGAAAGCAAATATCATAGGCTGAATGCTTTTTGTCATGGTGATTGCCTCAATCAGTAGTCCCATTCTTTGTTGTGCTTCCCGAAAACTCATATCACGCCGCCAACCTGGGAGAGGCGGAAATCGGCATGAAGGCTAATGATGTCTGCCGCAAGCACGGGATCTCCGATGCGACGTACTATAACTGGAAGGCTAAGTACGGGGGTATGAGCGTCTCGGAGCCAGCGCCAACGGCGGCGCGCCTATTTACTCCATTCGATCTAGCCCATACTCGATAAGACCTATACGGGTCGCGAGTATATAGCTTGTTACGTTATCCATCTCACCTCGAAGGGTATTATATTGAGCGCGTGCGGGATTAGGACAAAACTCATTTTTCGATTTCTGATCCTGTTGTTGCTGAACAGTGTTCGCCAACTCAGAGAGTAAGGACACAGCATCCTCTAACTTCTCGTCGCTGAAGTTTTCCAATGTGTCATTCAACTCTTTGTAATGCTCTTCATATGCCTCAAACGCGCTATTAAACGCATCAACCTCATCACTACGCAGTTTATTGATATCCCTGATGTTCAAGACAGCTGATAATTTGACCAATGCCTCAAGAGCTTTGTCGAATGTCTGTAACAATGCGCCTTGGTATTTTGTCGGATCAACATTCTGTTTCACGTCTTCCCTATCATCAATTGCAGGGAAAGGCTGACCGGATAAAAAACTGAAAGCAAATTGCCAAATACAATATCCCTGGATCACCGGAACTAAATAGGCCCGACGGCCTGAACATTTTTTCTTGTTAACATCCTTTAGAATGTCTTCGACACATTCAAAGTAAGATACCAGATTATCCAGACTAACCGTTATCACGAAATCTGTGGCTGGCCATAACCACCCATCATCTTTCTCTGCAGGCGCATCAAATATACTTACGGTGAATCCTTTTTCCGATAGCATTTTTGAAATAGACTCCTTTTCTTTCAGGAGCCTTTTTTCTGCCATATTACCTGCATGAATGGCGCAAAGTCTGAGTGCATTTCCCCGAGCCGACCTTTTTGCTTTAGCATGAACCGTATCAATAAACGTACTATTTACTCCGCATTCTCCTAAAACGGCCCGTAAATAGTCGATATTTTGTTGCAGTTCAGTAATCTCTTTCTTTGGTAAGCTATCCAAATATTTCCAAAAAGATGCGCCTAACACATTTTTAGACTGGTTCAACAGATCTGAAGAAAACGCTGCTAAGGCAGTATAGTTGCCTTCTTGGCGATATAGTCGAGGTATCAAGTTCCCACAAATCCCAGCTATCAACGCAGAAACAGGCTCGCTAATATTCACACCATCTTTCACGGGACTGTGCCCGACATTGACTGAAGATACTCTGTTCAAGCTGAATTGATTTGATTCTATGGCTACAGCTTCAATCTCATCGACATGTGTTTTGCAGTATTTTTTATCTTTATCTCTGCACCATGCATCTAAATACCCTTTGAACTCCTTATTGCACCTTATTAATAAATCTTTTACGTGCTCGGCATATTCCGTTTCAGTATTGGCCGCCGACCGGTTGAGAACAAGCGATATGAATATTTGATTCCAACGCTGAAGAGCCTTTGCCGGCAGATTATTTCTTGGAATACTATTGGAAGCTATGGGCGGAGAATCCCCAAACCGAAGTTCATTTCCATTAACATCAATAGCCCTTGCATTGACTTTATCCGCATCTGGTATCAGGCTACATAGCTGATCGCACAGCTTGACTACAGACCCATGTATATCCGGTGTTATATCGTCAGACACATAATACAGATCAGATGATACTATTTTTCCTGATTCTCATCATATGGGAGGTCCGGCTTGGTTATCCAGGATGTATTCTTGTAAAATTGATCTAATAGAATTTCAACGCCACCCAGCTTTTCGGTGATGTCAAGTGCCAGCGTCATGTCTACGGCTCTGGCATAATCTAAAAGACTGCATATTTCCTCAAATGAGCCGGTTACTTCTCCACCAAAGGGGCCCCAGGCTTGATAACAACGCTATGAGGTCTTCAATATCTAAAGTATGGTCCAATTTATTCGATAAAGATATCTGATCTAACAACACTTCCCGTAAATCTTTCGTTTCAATCTTCCGAAACTTTTTCAGTTGGTAGTTCAGGTCTCTCATAGTGTGCTCGCTGTCTGGTTAGTGTTTCTGATCTACTGGCCAGCCTGAACTGACAAGTTCGCTTTCACGAAACGATCATGGGCCACAACGCCCAGTCGACCTGAATATGCCTGGTCAGAGGCAACGCGTGCTTTCCTCGGTTGAGGGATAGCCTCGCGTGATCCAACGTGCCCGAGTATGGGCGTACTTTGAATGTGGTGAAACACCTCCTTTGAAGTAAGCAGGACAAGCGTGCGGTTTGTGAGAAATGAGCACGGCATTGCTTCAGTGCTTATTCGCTATGGTTTCGGCGATATGGTACGATGCATGGGGTTGAGCCATACCTTGGAGCAGGCCGGCAAGGTGTTTATGGTTCGCATGGAACCGCCCGAGCGAATTCGGCGGGCCTTTCGAGGAGTTGGGACCTACTTTCGTAAAATTCGGTCAGATTTTGGCAACCCGTGTGGACCTGTTTCCGCCTGAATGGATCGCCGAATTTGAAAAACTTCAGGATGAAGTGCCGCCGTTGGATTTTTCAGAACTATATCAACAACTTTGCGAGGATTTGGGTGATGATCCCCAGCAGGTGTTTGTATCGCTGGACAGTCAGGCACTGGCGGCGGGCTCTATTGGACAGGTTCATCGGGCGGTGTTGCCGGATGGTGCAAAAGTCATTCTAAAAATTCGCCGGCCGGGTATTCGGCCGATTATTGAAGCGGATTTACGATTGTTGCTGCGAATGTCGGAGATTATCGAGCGGGAAATACCCGAACTACGCCAGTTTCACCCTACCGCCATAGTCAAACAGGTCATGGCTTCATTGCGCAGGGAATTGGATTTCGCCGCCGAGGGCCGCAATGCCGAACGTATCGCAACCGCTTTCGCCGAAGATCCCGACATCAATGTGCCAAAGATCTATTGGCAGTGGACCAGCGAACGATTAAACGTGCAGTCGCTGATTGACGGTGTTCCAGGGCGAGATTTGCAAGGCGTGCGCGAGGCCGGACTCGATTTGAAAGTGCTTGCCCGGCGCGGCGCCGACGCGGTGTTAAAAATGGTTGTTGACGACGGCTTTTTTCATGCCGATCCGCATCCGGGTAATATATTTTTTTTACCTCAAAATCGCATCGTTTTTATCGACACCGGTATGGTCGGCCGCCTGTCGGAAACGCGTCGCGTGCAGGTGATTGATTTGATTCGTGCCCTGGTGAGTCGTGATACGGCCGGCGTCATTGACGTACTGATTGAATGGAGCTATGACACGATAGTTTCCGAAGATAGTCTTACCAACGATATTGACACTTTCTTGGATAACTACCACGGTGTACCGCTTAAAAATATCAACTTTGCTACCATGCTCAGGGATTTGACCACCACCATACGCGAGCACAGCCTGGTGATGCCGCCTGATCTGGCTTTGTTGGTGAAGGTGTTTATCACCTTGGAAGGCTTTGGCCGCCAGCTGAATCCGGACTTTGACATGATAGGGGCCGCGGAGCCCTTTATTCGCCGATCCATACACGCGCGATATCAACCACAAGCTCTGGCACGTCGTGGTATTCGTAATCTTGCCGAGTTAAGTGCTGTTGTGTCCGGTTTACCCCGTGACCTGCGCCGTATGGTGAAAACCCTGCGCCGGGGTTCCTTACAGTTTAACGTGGAACTCAACCGGCTGGGTCATTTCGGTAAGGAGCTAAACCGGGCTGCTAACCGCTTAACCGTGGGTCTGGTTACGTCGGCTTTAATCATCGGTACGTCCATTGTCATGACCGTGCAGGGCGGACCAAAAGTTTTTGGTTTACCTTTTTTGGGATTCATCGGGTTTCTCGGTGCCGGAATCAGCGGTGTCTGGTTGCTGATATCCATTTGGCGAAGTGGCAAGGATTGAACGGCGACCGTTATCAGCTGAGGGTTTCCTTTTGCGACAGCAGTTCCACGTCAAATGGCTTGCTGACATAGTAGCCCTGGCCGTAGCTTATGCCCATGGCGTATAGGGCATCGCGAAGCGATTTATTTTCGACGTATTCCGCGATGGTCGTAACATTGAGCACGTTGCCGATATTGTGCATGGCCTGCACCAGGGTATTGGAAATCGGATCGTTGACGGCATTTTTTACGAACGAACCGTCAATCTGGGGCCCATGGCATATTATCGGACGTGAACGGGCAAGTTTGAAGCACGCCTTATCACGAGCCATGATCAGGGCTGAAGATTGGCAAGTTGATGTTTCAAATCACGATTTTCCGCAATCACATAGTGCAGTTCCGAACTGGTACGGCGAAGTCTTTGGGCGATGATTTCCGCCAGCATACGGTAAAGTGTGGCGAAGCAACTGGCACGGTACTGCAGCGGAATGCGCGAGATCATATCGGCGTTGATGGCAAGACAAACAGTCCTGCCTGTCGCGGTCACGGTAGCCGAACGGACACTGCCGTCAAGGAAGGAAATTTCACCAAATGCCTCGCCCGCGTGATGGAGCCGCAGCAGTTCCCGGCCGCGTTTGCTGATGGTCACTTCACCGGAAACCAACAAGTACAGCCAGGTATCGGGCACTTCTTCCTCGGTAATCATTTCGCCGTTTTCATAAACGCGAAGCTTGCTGAAACTCAGTACCTGCCAAACATGATCGGTGCCCAATGCGTCCAAAAACGGGATGTTTTTGAGTTTGTAAAAAACGTCGTCACGACCATGCAGAAACGGGCTTTCTTGCACTGGGATCTCCGAATAGATCATTGACACTACTAGCGGCATGCCGGGACATTGTTCAAGCATACGGAATATTGCATGGCAAGCCGATAGAAAGAGTGTGATAAGCAGCCGTCAAAGGAAACCCATGAATAATATATGGATTGTTGTGAGCGTGATATGCTTATTTGTGCATGCCTGTGCTGGCGGTGAAAATCCCGGATCATCCTCGCCGGACCCGGGTGAATCAACCGTCGGCATGTATACCCAAAATACTGTCACGATCCAGGATACTGCTACGGTGGGTAAAGCGGTTTTTCGCGCAGCGGCGGCTCCCGCCGATTGTCCCGCCCGATCCGATATTTACTCGGCTAATGGTACCTGCCTGTCGCCGACACAAGTTACGGGTCATGCAATCAGTGTCGACTTATATTTGGATCAGAGTGCGGTGGCGGGAGGAACCCGGCTTCTTGGCGCAGACGAATTTGCCGAGACCCCGGGGAGTGTGTTTGACGGCGAGGAATTCGATCTGTCCAAGCCGTCAATCTTGGTCACCAATAATACATTGTTTGAGCAATACGATGCCCACGACCAATACGATTCACTGGGTGTACATACGACCTACTATAAAATTCAGTTTCCCATGACGATTAGCTCGGGGACACAATACATAACAATGCTGCTGGCTATGTACGGTCAGCCGTTCGCGCAGAGCGCCGCCATGCAGGACGCGATGAGCAACTGTGGCGTAACCGCTCAACAAGCCACCGAATCACGCTACCAGCAAGCCGATTTGCTTACCGGCATGGCGTTCCAGCGCGGTGACTACCTGTTTTGTGTTAAAGCGGGTGCTGCCGATGCCTGTGCCGCTGCAGACTACCAGTGGTTGAATACGGACAATTATGCCTTGGTATCGGTACGACCGGACAACCCGAAAACCGCACATTGGTTGGCCAATCAGGCGGTGACCTGTTCGTCGGAAGGTGACGGCCGGGTAAATTTTGATTTCGGAACATTTGGATTATTTGCAAGCATCGATTCCACGGACCAATTCAAATTATGGTCGGATTTTTCTCACGGTGAACTAAGCCGGCAATGGCCCGTGGGCCAATATCCCCTGGGTGACCAAAGTATCGGTCCCGCCGACGGTGAAGGTTGGGTGTCACCCTACTACCTATATTATTACCAGGACTGCCCGGCTGGTGCCTGCGCCGCCGAGCAGCAAGGCGTGGTGCTGGACGCGACCCTGAATGTTGATACCACGGGTATGTTGTTTGTAGAGGGTTTATCGACCACCGAAATCGCCAATGAAGCCAATCTGGGTTTTGTGTTGTCCAAACTGCAAACCAGAACGCAATGGGCTTTCGACCAAAAAAGTCTAAACAGCGTGGTCGGGTTTGATCCCGTCGATATGGCCGGTATGGGCGTACAGGTTCAAATCACGTTGTCGGGATCCGCCGACCAGCCGCCGGACGGTGCCGTTACCTTGTGCGCGGATCTTGATGCTGCGCTAGCGCAAGCCGCCGGTTGCAACTAATCGCTACCAAGGCATCCGAAATTTCGTCAACCTTGGGGTATGCGACGCCAAAACTTTACAGCGCCAGGACTTGATCCATCACCTTTTGAATGGCATCAGGCACAACATTATCCGCATACTGTTGTTTCTTCCTTGATATATCCAAACGAAATGCTTTTCGAACGACTATCCTCGACCGCGGTTTTTCGGCGGTCGAGGATAATCGACATGCCCCGATTCTTGATCACAATAAGATAGCGCCAAGCGCGTAGGTCAAAAAATATATTTTCCGCGATACCCTGTCCCCACTGTTCAGCCCTCTTTCGAAAATAATTTTCTATATGAGTAGGTTTGTCGAAGTCAGCTATCATGTGCGCATGTTGTGGTGAAAGAACCCTCCACTTATTCGACGAAATCGTCCTGGTGTCTTTCACGGCCGTGGCAAATCCAAGATCCAACAAATTCAATACCGCGCGTTCCGACCTGTCAAGCTGTTCCCGCCATCGCTGTATTTCCTCGATGGATAAATGCCGAGTAAAACTCATATCGGAGCTATAGCCATTAAAACAAAAGGTTAGACACTTTTCCCGACGCGGCGCCGGAAACCTAATTTAATTTATCAGTAACTGTCTCCGTCATGCCAGGCTTCGCCATTTGTTGACCACAATTGCCTGCCAAACTGATACCCATGCTGAAATGATGGGAGAACCGGAGAAGTATCATGAATACGCGGGCATTCGTAGTAATCGTACTAATACTGGTGGCGCCATGGGCGGCGGCGGAAGATTTCCGCGGCATTAACCAGACCGCTAAAACCAATGTTAGCAACCGGGCGCTGGATACGTCCAGTGTAGTGATGCGGGCGATTACACGCTATGCCCACCGCCGGGCCCGTAAGTCCTATCACTATGCCGGTTTCCGGCAAGGCCGCGGCGTCTATCGTGATCGCGCCAACTGGGGTAAATATGTACGTGGTATTCGGGCTAAAGTTGACGATAACCGCCTGATTTCCACATCCATCAAGTTTGTTGTCCCTTTTGAGTGATTGTCGATAGCGTGCGGAAATGAGCCGCCTTTTTTATGCAATCATCATTTTCAATTTAGGAAAATAAAAAAAATGCGGGCGGAAACAACACACTGCGGCCATGCATGACGTCACTCATCCACATCTCCCCGGCCTGCTGGAAAGCAAAACGACGCCGATCCGTATCACCGTGCTCGCCTTTGGCTTTGTCCATCAATCCATGGCGGGTGAATAGACGATGGATCGTTGATGCCGGTAAAGGCAATTCATGGGGTACGTCAGCGTGCTTGCGTGCCTCACGGATCGCCAGCTGCACGGAGAGTGCAGGGTTGCCTTCTTTGATCGCCAGTAAGACATCAACGGTTTGGGCAGGAAGTGTTCGTGATTGTCCACGATCAGCGCGTGGCTTTGGGTTCAGGCTCAAACACACGGTCTAAATCGCAAAACATATATTTTTATTATTCTGGCGCCAAGCAAGCCGCAGTAGATTATGGATGACATAGTCGTTTAGGTTTTTTTCCGCGGTCGCTTCCAATCGGCAATCGTTTGTTGCTTTTGTCTTGCAACGGTCAACTCACCGGCGGGTGCATCTTTACTGATGGTGGAACCGGCGCCGATGGTTGCGCCTTCTCCAATAGTGACCGGCGCGATCAAGGCGGTGTTTGAACCGACAAAGACATCGTCTTCAATAACGGTCAGGTGTTTGTTGGCACCGTCATAATTGCAGGTTATGGTACCGGCGCCAATATTGACTTTGCTGCCCACGCGAGTGTCGCCGACATAACTCAGGTGGTTGACCTTGGATCCTTCTCCCAGCCGGGCTTTTTTGATTTCCACAAAATTTCCAACACGGGCATGGACGGCTGTTTCCGTGTCCGGACGGATACGGGCAAACGGGCCGATGCGGTTTTGGGCGCCGATGTGCGACTGTTCGATAATACAATTGGCCATGACCTGGGTATCATCGCCGATAACGCTGTCGCGAATGACCGTGTTGGGACCGATGTTGACACGGTTGCCAAGACTTACCTCGCCCTCGAAAATCACATTGATGTCTACGCTGCAGTCCGTGCCGAATTGTAACCGGCCGCGTACATCCACCCGGGCGGGATCCAACATAGTCAATCCATCAACCAGGAATTGTTCCGTTTGCCTGACTTGATAGTAGCGTTCGACGTCAGCCAGTTGTTTGCGGTTGTTGACGCCGAGAATTTCTTCGCTATGAAGCGGGGCCACCGGTTGCACGCTGATATTGTCTTGAACCGCCAGGGCCACCACATCGGTGAGGTAGTATTCGCCTTGGGCATTGCTGTTGTCGATCCGGGACAACCACTCGCGCAGCATGGCAGTCGGTGCGGCCAGAAAGCCCGTGTTGATTTCCTTGATTTGCTTTTCGCTGTCATTGGCGTCTTTTTCTTCCACAATGCGTATGACCTGACCACGGTCGTTGCGGACGATTCGCCCGTAACCCCGGGGTTCATGCAAGTGGGCGGTCAGCAGTGCCAGTTGATCCTGGTTCGCCGCTTCCACCAATTTATCCAAGGTTTCTTTGCCGATCAAAGGAACGTCACCGTACAGCACCACCGCCACACCGTGGTCGTGTATTTGGGGCATGATTTGTTGCACCGCGTGACCGGTACCCAATTGCTGGCCCTGCAATACCCATTGGACCGGTTTGCCCTGCAATGTGTTTTTAACCGCGCTACCACCATGACCGTAAACCACATGAACATTTGTGGCACCCAGGGACAGCCCGGTATCGATGACATGTTCCAGCATGGGTTTACCCGCCACACAGTGTAAAACCTTGGGTATGTCGGATCGCATGCGGGTACCTTGGCCGGCGGCGAGAATGATGACATTTAATGGCATTGGATTCTCCTGGACATTGATCGGGTGGGGTATGTAGACAGCAAGGGCGGCTAGCCGGAGCCGGTGCTTGATGGGCCATACCGCATATTTCGTTCTATTATAGCCTTGATCGAATGGATTCCATGTTGCAATCGACTCACCCGGATCGGAAATGACGCCGACGCGTTGCGTGTCTGCGAGCAAGCGCCGATCAAAGCACAAAAAAGGGCGGTATAGGCCGCCCCTTTTTACGCCTAAAGCCGGAATCAGCGGTTTAGTTGATTTCGCAAGCGCTTGATGGCGCGCAGCTGGGCCACGGCCTCCAACAACTCGGCTTCAGCTTGGGCGTATTCGGTATCGGATTTCTTTTCGCGCAAAGAGTCCTCCGCCCGCTGTTTGGATTCCATGGCGGCGGCTTCGTCCAAGTCCCGTGCCCGCAGGGCGGTATCCGATAAAACCGTGACCACATGGGGTTGGATTTCAAGCATGCCGCCCGACACATAAAAACTTTGCTCTTCATCACCGCTACGCACCCGTACCTCCCCCGGTTGCAGGCGCGTGATCAACGGTGCATGCCTGGGCAGGATACCGATTTCGCCCATGACCGCGGGTGCGAAAACCATTTCGGCGTTACCCGAATAGATTTCAGCTTCCGCGCTAACTATGTCCACATGAATCGTGGCAGCCATTATTTTGTCTCCTTAGGCCAATTCTTTGGCTCTTTGCACAGCCTCTTCAATCCCCCCCACCATATAAAATGCCTGTTCAGGCAAATTATCATAATCGCCGTCTACGATGGCTTTGAATCCGGTTATGGTATCTTTCAATGACACGTACTTACCTTCCACGTTGGTAAACACTTGAGCCACGTTAAACGGTTGTGACAAAAAGCGCTGCAATTTACGTGCTCTCGTTACAGTGAGTTTGTCCTCTTCGGATAACTCGTCCATACCTAGAATAGCGATAATATCGCGCAATTCTTTATACCGTTGCAAAATACCCTGTACCGCCCGTGCGGTATCGTAATGCTCTTGGCCGACAACCAATGGGTCAAGCTGGCGGCTAGTGGAGTCCAATGGGTCTACAGCAGGATATATGCCAAGTGAGGCGATTTGCCGCGACAATACCACGGTGGAATCCAGGTGAGCAAACGTGGTGGCCGGGGACGGATCGGTTAAATCGTCAGCCGGTACATAGACCGCCTGCACTGATGTGATCGATCCTGTTTTTGTTGAGGTAATCCGTTCCTGCAAAATACCCATCTCTTCGGCCAGGGTCGGTTGATAACCCACCGCGGACGGCATTCGGCCAAGCAGCGCGGACACCTCGGTACCAGCCAGGGTATAACGGTAAATATTGTCGATAAACAACAGTACGTCCCGGCCTTCGTCCCGGAATGCTTCGGCCATGGTCAAGCCGGTCAATGCCACGCGCAGACGGTTACCGGGTGGTTCGTTCATCTGACCGTACACCAGGGACACTTTATCCAGTACGTCGCTATCTTTCATTTCGTGGTAAAAGTCGTTACCTTCCCGGGTTCGTTCGCCCACACCGGCAAACACGGAATAGCCGCTGTGCTCCCTGGCGATATTGCGAATCAATTCCATCATGTTAACTGTTTTGCCGACTCCGGCACCGCCGAACAACCCCACTTTCCCGCCTTTGGCAAACGGGCAAAGCAGGTCAATCACTTTAATGCCGGTTTCCAGTAGTTCCGTGGTGGGCGATAATTCCTCGTAGACCGGTGCCTTGCGGTGAATAGGCATGCGCTTTTCTTCACCAATGTCGCCTTTTTGATCGATGGGCATACCCAGTACGTCCATGATGCGTCCAAGTGTTTTTTCACCCACCGGCACGGAAATCGGTGCATTGGAATTGGTGACCTTTGATCCCCTTTTAATGCCGTCCGATGATCCCAAGGCTACCGTTCGCACAACACCGTCCCCCAATTGTTGCTGAACTTCCAAGGTCAGGCCCGCTTCGTCCACGGTCAGTGCGTGCAGAACTTTCGGCATGGCATCACGGGGAAATTCCACGTCAATGACGGCGCCGATGATTTGTACGATTTTTCCCGAACTCATTTTGGTTCCTCTATATCTTCAATTTAAAATTCGCTTGTCGTTTGCCGTCATGCTTACACGGCGGCCGCGCCGGAGACGATCTCGGTCAGTTCCGTGGTTATGGCCGCTTGACGTGCTTTGTTGTACGCCAACTGCAGTTCATCGATGATGTTACCGGCATTGTCGGAAGCCGATTTCATCGCCACCATTCGGGCGGCCATTTCACAGGCGATATTTTCCACCACGGCCTGATAAACCAGGGATTCGATATAGCGATCGCAAAGATCGTCAAGTACGTGGCGGGCTTCCGGCTCATAAATATAGTCCCAGTAATGGGCCATTTCGTCGGACGGTTTTTCCGGGGTAATGGGTAAAATACGTTCAATGCAAGGTTTTTGCGTCATGGTATTGACGAATTCGTTATACACAATGTACAAAGCGTCAATTTTCCCTTGTTCAAATTGATTCAGCATCACACGTACGGTTCCGATCAGGTCCGCGATTCGTACACGGTCGCCGACGTTGGATTTTTCACCCACCAAGGTGGCTTTAAAACGACGAAAAAATCGCGTGGCTTTACTACCGATGGTGCAAATATCAATCGCCACGTTTTGCTCGTCCCAGTCGCGAAACTTGCGGATGACTTGCCGGAACATATTGGCGTTGAGCCCGCCGCATAAACCCCGGTCGGTGGAAATGATGATATATCCCACCCGTTTTTTTTCCCGTTCAGTCAGGAACGGATGTTTGTACTCGGCTTTAGCATGGCCGACGTGATTGATCACGTTGCGAATCTTGTCCGCATAAGGCCGTGCATGTTCCATACGTTCCTGGGCTTTACGCATTTTACTGGCCGCCACCATTTCCATGGCTTTGGTGATTTTCTGCGTATTTTGAATGCTCTTTATTTTGGTGCGAATTTCTTTGCCGCTGGCCATATTCTCACCTTACCATGATTGGGTTTCTTTGAATTTGGAGATCGCCTCTTTCAAGCCTGCCGCGATTTCGTCGTTGTAGTCGCCGGTCGCGTTGATTTGATCCACCAGGCTGCCGAAGCTGTCCTTTATATAAGCCTGTAGCGCGCCTTCAAAAGCACCCACCTTGCTGACATCCACGTCATCCAGGAAGGCTTCGTTGACCGCAAACAGGGACACTGCCATTTGTGCCACGGTGTAAGGTTCGTATTGACCCTGTTTCATCAGCTCGGTGACCCGTTGTCCACGCTCCAATTGCTTGCGCGTGCTTTCGTCCAGGTCCGACGCAAACTGGGCAAACGCCGCCAGTTCCCGGTATTGGGCCAGGTCCAAGCGTACGCCGCCGCCGAGTTTCTTAATCACTTTGGTCTGTGCCGCCCCGCCCACGCGCGATACTGAAATACCGGCATTGATGGCCGGCCGGATACCGGCATTAAACAGGTCGGATTCCAGGAAAATCTGACCGTCGGTAATGGAGATAACATTGGTGGGCACAAAAGCCGATACGTCACCAGCCTGGGTTTCGATGATCGGCAATGCGGTCAGTGAACCGGTTTTACCCTTGACTTTGCCGCCGGTAAATTCTTCCACATAGGTTTCATTGACCCGGGCGGCCCGTTCAAGCAGTCGGGAATGCAGGTAAAACACATCACCGGGATAGGCTTCACGTCCCGGGGGGCGGCGCAGCAGCAGGGAAACCTGACGGTAAGCCCACGCCTGTTTGGTAAGGTCATCATAAATGATCAGGGCGTCTTCACCCCGGTCACGAAAGTACTCACCCATGGAACAGCCGGAGTAAGGCGAAATATATTGCATGGCCGCCGACATGGATGCCGACGCCGCCACCACGATGGTGTGTTCCATGGCGCCGTGTTCTTCCAGTTTGCGCACCACGTTGGCGATGGAGGAGGCTTTTTGGCCGACCGCCACATAAACACACTTAATCCCGGTGCCTTTCTGGTTGATGATGGTATCCAGTGCCACCGCTGTTTTACCGGTCTGGCGGTCACCGATGATCAGTTCCCGTTGACCGCGGCCGATGGGGACCATGGCGTCGATGGCTTTGAGGCCGGTTTGTACCGGCTGGTCCACGGATTTACGGGTGATTACGCCGGGTGCGACTTTTTCAATGGGTGAGGTTTCTTCCGTTTGCAGCGGACCTTTGCCGTCAATGGGTACACCCAAAGCATCCACCACGCGGCCCAGTAAAGCCGGGCCCACGGGTACTTCCAGAATGCGTCCGGTGCACTTGGCGCTGTCACCTTCGCTTAAGTGGTCATAATCGCCCAGTACCACCGCGCCGACCGAATCCCTTTCCAGGTTCAAAGCCAGGGCGAAGGTGTTACCGGGAAGTTCAATCATCTCACCGGCCATCACGTCGGACAGTCCGTGAATACGAATAATCCCGTCGGTCAGGCTGACCACCGTACCCTCGTTGCGGGCTTCGGTGGTGACATCAAATTTTTCGATACGTTTCTTAATCAGTTCACTGATTTCAGAAGGATTCAGATTCATGGTTTTTTTCCCTCTATTCGAATGGGTTAGGCGCCAAGTGTATGCGTCAGGCTGTCGAGCCGCGCTTGCACGGAACCGTCAATCACCAAATCACCGGCCCGAACCACCGCTCCACCGATCAATGTCGGATCAATGCAACAGCTTAGGTGAACGGTGCGCCCCAAACGCTTTTGTAAACCCTTTTCAACAGTTGCTTTTTGTTCGTCGCTGACCTCGAATGCCGATATCAATTCGGCTTCGATAACGTTCTCCGCTTCGGCGCGCAGCACTTCGTATTGTGAGGCGATTTTCGGCAGCAGGGACAAACGACCGTTCTCCGACAGCAGTTTCAGTAAGTTGTTGCCTTGCTCGGTCAACGAATCGGTGGCCAGGGTAAAAAAGATGTCCAGAACGTCTGCACGGGGAATATTGGGATCGATGACCAGGGCGCGCATTTGATCGTCGGCGGCGATCATGGCCAGGGCCTGCATGGTCTGTGACCATTGGCTCAACTGACTATTTTCATTCGCCAACTCAAATATCGCCTGGGCGTAGGGCCGGGCAAGTGTGCTTGCTTCTGCCATAATAGCGCTTCCTCTTAATCGTTTATCCCGCCGGCCCTATAGTTGGGCGGCGAGCTCATTCAACATGTCGGAATGCGCCTTGCTGTCCACTTCCTTGCGCAATATTTTGCTGGCGCCGGCAATGGAAATTTCCGCCAATTGCTTGCGAAGTTGCTCCCGAACCCGCACGTACTCCTGTTCCGCGTCTGCTTGTGCGGCATCGCGGATTTTTTCGCCTTCCTGTTGGGCTTTTTGGCGGGCTTCGTCTTCAATGGCGGCGGCCCGTTTCTGCGCCGCGGCAAGGATTTCCTGTGCTTTAGACTTGGCTTGCTCGATCTCGGCCTGGATTTTCTGCTCGGCTTCTTCCAGTTCGTGGCGACCTTTATCGGCGGCAGCCAAGCCGTCGGCAATCCGTTTTTGCCGTTCGGCCAGCATGTTGGTGATGGGTCCCCAAAGGAACTTATTGACGAACCAAATCAATAGCGCAAAAGCTATGACTTGCGCAAACAGGGTTACATTAATATTCACCTTTGCCTCCTCGGTCGGATTTAACTTCCGCCTGCGCCAGCGATAGCCGAGGCGGCAGCGCCCACGAAGGGGTTAGCGAAAAGAAACCACATGGCAAAAGCGAGAATGATAAACGGAAACGATTCCATTAAACCGGCGAAGATAAACATGTTGGTCATTAGCTGCGGACGCATTTCCGGCTGACGGGCAATACCTTCCAGGGTTTTTGCGCAGATTAAACCCCAACCGATGGCCGAACCCAGACCGGCGGCGGCGAGAATCACTCCGACACCCACGGATGTATAGGCGTATATGGTAGCGATCAATTCAGGTGACATAACATTCTCCTCAAGGCTTTAAATAAGATAAAAAACAATTCATGTAAATGGAAATCTTTGTCGTCTTTATGTTGCCGTTAGTGTTCTTCTTTGGTGTGCGCCATGCCCAAGTACACAATGGTCAACACCATAAAGATAAATGCCTGCAAGGTGATAATCAGCAGGTGAAAGATGAGCCAACCCAAATCCAGGGCGACCTGCAACGGAAACCAAATCAGCGCGGCCATGCCTACCGCCAGTGCGCCGCCCAAAAGAGCGATCAACATAAACACCAATTCACCGGCAAACAGGTTGCCGAACAACCGCAAACCCAGGCTTAAGGGCTTGGCCAGTTCTTCGATGGTGGTCATGACAATATTGACCGGTACCAGAAACTTGCCGAACGGGTGGAATAAGAACATTTTCAGATAGCCCATGGGACCTTTGATCTTGATGCTGTAAAACACCACCAGTGCAAACACCGATAATGACATGGCCATGGGAATATTCAAATCGGTGGTGGGCACCACCTTTAAATGGGGTATGCCGATCAGTTTGGCCAACATGGGCAATAAGTCCACCGGGATCAGGTCCATAAAATTCATCAGCCAGATCCATACAAACACCGACAAGGCCAGCGGTGCGATTAGCGGGTTATGCCCCGGGAAACTGTCGCGAACCTGGGTCTGTACAAAGTCCACCACCGTTTCCACAAAATTTTGAAAGTGACCGGGTGTTTGTGGATTTAATGTCTTGCCCAATCGCCAGGCGGTAAACGCAATAAGGGAGGCCGTTAGAATGCTGAAAAACATGGAGTCGATGTGCAACGCCCAAAACCCACCGCCACCGCAGTCGCTGCCGATACAGAGATTGGTTAAGTGATGTTGTATATACTCGACGGTAGGACTACCGCCGCCCCCGTGTGCACCACCTTCTGCTTCTAGACCCAAAGCCGTACTCCCCCAAAAAAATAGCTACCAAGTTGGTTATTTGTTTTCTTGACCCGCTGAGCGGATTTCATTTTGCGTGACACGGGCAAACATGCTATAGCAAAGTTGCGCCAGTACAAACCCCACACACAAGGCCAAGGGACTTAATTTCAACCAAACCAAGCCCACGACAAACAATGCGATGACGGCAAAAAACCGTTGTGCGGCGCCGACCATCAGTACGCGTATACCGCGACTGGGATCGCCAGCGGACTCCCGTTCGGCCTTGAGCACGTCCATGCGTAACAATACACTAATGAACACCGCGCTCAACCCCCCATACGCGGCGGCGGCGGCGTCCAGCCATAACCCACTTATTATATAAAATCCCAGGGCGACGACGGCACTGACGCCGATTTGCATAGCCATCAGTATTCGGGATTGATACGATACGGTGTTCATTTCAGGCATGCGGTAATGACCTACTATTAAAGGAGCATTCGATAGGCCCGTAACATTCCACCGATAAATCCCATCAAACCCAGTAACAACATAAATAGTGGTGAACTTTCCAACACTGAATCCAACCAGTAGCCGAGTAAAAATCCGGTTACCACCATGGACGTTAATAGGCTGCCGATACCAATCAGGAGCAACCCAGTTTTTTGCGGCGGTTTTGACACGTTTTTACCCGGTCGGAACTCCTGCGGCTTTCGATCGCCACTGTCGGCGTATTGGCGGATATTTTCATCCGAATTCGGCGCAGAAGCCGTTTACTATTTAAGGTTTTGACCGCGGCCCATGGAATTACTACTCAAGGGCCGCGCGCAGTATAAATGAAGGCTTGCAAAAGAGTCAAACCACGGTAGGAAAATCCTGTCCGATATCGGTTGAATTGGGATCTATTTTGACGCAACTGTCAATGAAAAAACCAATTTGGTAAGCATGCCGAGGTAGGGCGGCAGGGTTTTGCAAGCCCAGGCACCGCTTGATCCGGTAAATCGGCCGGCATCCCAAGGGTTGACCCTTGGGTAGGGTACCTTGGGAAGACGGGTTGCTGTTTGAACGGATTGGATTGCGTCTCGGCTGTCGAGACTCAGGGTATCACCGTACACCGGAATGTCAAAATCCAAGGCTTGCGACAGTGCCGGCGAATCGTTGGACTCGATTTCCAGATCATGGTCAACCGTATCGCCGCGCAAGGATGAGGCCACCAAGCCGACATTGCGATCGGTGGTATGGGTACTGGGAAATGTGCCGTCGAAATAGGCGTAGTTGTGATAGCTGGCCCTCACCGGCCCGATACCGGATATATAGTCGTTGTTAGTGGTATCGCTTTTAATCACCATAAGGGTGTCGGCATTGAAACTGTTGAATTGTCTATTACCCAATAACACGCCGCTCAGCATTCAAAAGATAAGGGAAATATTTTATGTTGATAACCCGGGTTCGTGCCTCACCCAGGCTACAGGTCTGGATCGTCGCGGAGAATGCAGAAGTAAAGCGGCCAGCCGGGGCGAACCCGGATCATGCAAACGGATTTGTCTTTTGGGTATCTGAATTCTTCCCCGCCTCAATGCACACCCGACACAAATTAATTATATTTTGGCAATTCGTATACTTTCATAGCCGCAGAGCACACTGCGTCCACCGAGCATGGCAACGGCGCTAACCATCGTTTTCGGCCGCCTCATTTTCGATTGTTTCCGCATCATTGTTTATTCTTTCGATCAGCAGTTTGCCCACCCGGTGACTGTCCACACTCTGCACCATCAAGCGGTATCCCAACAGTACGAATTCATCGCCCACTTCCGGCATTTCGCCCAAATGGGACATGCAAAGGCCGGACAGCGTATTCGCCTCCAGGTCCTGGGGCACGACCAGTCCGATACTGCGTTGCGCGTCGGCCAGGGACATCAGGCCATCCACTTCCCAGCGACCCTCGGACAAGGTCTTGATGATGTTGGATTGCATAATGGCATCGGTTTCGTCCTCGATGTCGCCGACAATTTCTTCCAACAGATCTTCCAATGTGACAATGCCCATCAACTCGCCGTATTCGTCGACCACGATGGCCATATGGGCTTTGTCGGAGCGCATCAAGTCAAACAGCCGGGCGATTTTTTGGATCTCGGGCACGATTAACGGCTGCCGGCAGTAGGGACGCAAATCCCGCCATGGTTCCTTGTCTTCACGCAGCATGGCGGCATAGACATCTTTGGCCAACACGATGCCAAGAATCGCTTCTTTGTCACCCGTGTTGTCGACCAGGGGAAAACGGGAATGGCGGCTGTCGCGCATGGCCGCCAGGTTTCTGTCCGCCTCTTCACTCACATCAAGCAATTTTACCATGGTGCGCGGGATCATCACTCGGCCGACCTGCCGTTGATCAAACTCGAACAGGTTTTTCAACATTTCCGCTCGGGCCGAAGTCAGTTCACCATGTTGCTCGGAGGTCACCACCAGCCCTTTCAATTCATCGCCACTGTAAACTTCCGCATGGGTTGCCTCCGCCACCCTAAATAACTTCAAAATGGATCGGGTGGTGTTGTTTAAAAGCCAGTTCAGCGGAAAAACCGTCAGGTAGGCCACGTGCAGCGGATAGGCAACCCATAAGGAAACCGGTTCTGCTTTGCGGATGGCAAATGTTTTCGGCACTTGTTCGCCTATAACGATGTGCAGGGCGGAAAAAAGCAGAAACCCGACCAAAAACGCCATGCTGTGCAGCATGGCCTGCGGTACGCCGAAGTGTTGAAAAAGAGGTTCGAGCAGGGTGGCCACCGCAGGCTCACCCACCCAACCCAACCCCAGCGATGCCATGGTAATGCCCAACTGGCAGGCGGCCAAATAGGCTTCAAGATTGGCTTGAATGCGCATGGTCAGTTTTGCCGATGAACGTCCATCCGCGGCCAGCAGTTCGATACGTGTCCCGCGCGCCTTCACCAAAGCAAATTCCGCGGCAACAAAAAAACCATTGGCCAGCAGCAAAACGACAACAGCGGCCAGGTTAATGGTGATGGTTTCCATCAATTCCCCTATAAACTATTTTCACCGGATGATGCCACTAAAGGATGAATGTGGTAACAAAAACCTGTCAACTCCCGCCACAAAGCCGGTTGACCCCGAAGGGTTCATCATCGGCGGCTCGAAGGGATTTATGGTGGCGCTGGAAAGACCGGGAAAATTACTTGATATGTGCAATAATGCCTTCTAATTCATCCAGGCTGTTGTAGGTGATAACCAGCTTGCCTTTACCGCCTTGGTGATGATCGATATTGACGCCGGCGCCCAGGCGTTCGGATAAGTCCTGCTGAAGACGTTTGATATTGGGGTCCTGCTTGGGGATTTCTTTATGTTCCGGCGGTGCCTGCAACCGGCGAACCAGATTTTCAGCTTCGCGAACGCTCATGCCCTTAGCGACAATGGTGTTGGCGGCATCGCTTTGCTTACGGCCCTGCAAGGCCAGTAAGGCCCTGGCATGGCCCATTTCCAAGTCCCCGTTTTTTAGCATTTCCTTAACGTCTTCATTCAAGCCGATTAAACGCAGCAGGTTAGTAACGGCCGTGCGCGAACGGCCGATCGCATCGGCAACCTGCTGGTGAGTCATGCCGTATTCTTCAATAAGGCGATTTAAT
>Ga0114931_10000180_pt1 | contig 71970 bp, 84 predicted proteins | sample 2SBtaG_FD_89579 | JGI IMG/M metagenome (GOLD analysis project Ga0114931, IMG submission 89579) | Deep subsurface microbial communities from Kolumbo volcano to uncover new lineages of life (NeLLi) - 2SBTROV14_V59a metaG | ecosystem: Environmental > Aquatic > Marine > Volcanic | place: Kolumbo...
ATTGATTCATTAATAGCTATAATCGGATAAAAATGCCCCCCCGAACCGCCTCCTGTAAATATTATTTTCATCCCGTTAGAAATTTATTTTCTAATAATTTGTTGATTAATTTTAAGTATAGTTGATATATCATGGTATTTCTAACGGGATTCATTTTTGTGTTTTATTTTCTCGCGTAGCGAGAAATATTCATTACTATCCCAACTTCGACTAGAGCGATGAATAGCGCCGTACCTCCGTGACTAACAAAGGGTAGAGGTATACCCGTCAAAGGTAAAACTCCGATTATACCACCTACGTTTATAAGAGCTTGAGACAATATCAGTATAACAATTCCCAAAGCCATTAGTCTACCGAAATTATCTTTGGCTTTGCTGGCTATTTTAAGGCCCTCCATACCAAAAAAAATAAAAAGAGATACAAGGCTAAAAGCTCCAACAAAGCCAAATTCTTCGGCGGCTACAGCAAAAACTGAGTCACCTATTGGCTCTGGGAGGTAGTTAAATTTCTGGATGCTTTGCCCAAATCCCCTCCCCCATACTTTTCCGGAACCAACGGCGATGAGCGACTGTTTGAGTTGATAGCCACTAGTTTGGCTGTTGGCGCTCGGGTGTATCAAGACATCAAGCCTCTGCTTGATATAAGGTCTAGTCAAAACCAAGGCTCCTAGACCAATGACTCCGATAAGAAACGTTATCAAGATATGTTTCCAGCTGGCTCCTGCAGCTATGTACATGGCGAGAGCGGCAAACATTATGACAGCATAGGTGCCGGTATCGGGTTGAGCCAAAAGTATGGCTCCTAATATTGCTGAAAATATTAAAAAAGGTAAGAGACCCCAAGAAAAAGTAGAGACTTTGTTTTTCATACCAGAGAGCCAAGCAGCAAAATAAATGATAAAAGCTATCTTTAAAAACTCGGCTGGTTGAAAAGAAATAAAACCTAGGTCAATCCAGCGTTTGGCCCCACCGTGCTCCAGGCCTATTCCCGGTACAAAAACTAAAAGAGTCAAAAATATTGAACCAAGAAAAAAGATGAAAGAATATTTTTTCCAAACTTTGTAATTGATGCGAGTAGAAAAAAGACAAGCCAAAGAGCCTAAAAATAATCCGTAAAAGATTTGTTTAAAAGCCACGTTTGAAAATTTGATCTCATCTCTAGCTAACACTCCAAGAGAGGCCGAACTAAAAATAAAAAAACCACTTACCACCAATAAGATAGTCAATATCAAAAACGGCCGACTAATTTTTCCTAGTTTTCCTGCCATAGAGATATTTTAGCACAAAACACTAAGGGCAGACCTTAAAAAAATCCCTAAGGTCTGACCTTGGGTGGTTTTATCCTATCAGGGCCAGAGAGATGCCGAGGATGGCACAGACGATGGAGAAGATCCAATAACGCATAGTGACTTTGTAAGATGGCCAACCGATAGCTTCAAAGTGATGATGAAGTGGAGCCACCAAAAAAACCTTTTTACCTCTAAACTTTTTGGAAAGTACTTGAATTATATTTGAAAAAACAGTAATGACTAAAGGTAGGGCAATGATTGGTAGGACCAAAAGTCCATATCCTCCTCCCAGCGTGTCGGTCATAAATGCTATAACTGTCAGAGTAATGGTTAGACCCATGGTGCCAGTTTCGGTCATATAAAATCTGGCCGGTGGAATATTGAACCAGAGGAAAGCTAAAATACCTCCAGCTACAGTGGCACAAAAAGCAGCTAGATCAATTTGTTGTTGATAAAAAGCAATACCTCCATAGGCAGCAAACATGGCTGTAAAAACTCCTCCGGCTAAACCGTCAATACCATCTATTACCCCTCCAGCATAAATAAATAAAGTGGTTAGTAAAAACAGTAATATAAAAATGGGCCCTAGATATAGCTCTCCTCCTCCGAATGGCAACCCAATACCAACTACATCTAGTTTTATATAAAACCAAAAAGCGATAGCTAAAGATATAATGGATACGATAGTTAAACGTTTTTTTAAGGATAAACCATTACCGCGTTTTCCTTCCTTTTTCCCTTCTTGTATTTCCAAATAATCATTAATTAAGCCAATTAAAGATCCAAATATTAAAGTGGTCAGTGGTATCCAAGTTTGATTTCTGGAAAGGAAGTCGAGTTTTAAAGTAATTTCTCTTGGGAAGAATTGTGATACCAACCAGATACCAATAATGACTAAAGCCGAACTAAACCAAATAATAATACCTCCCATTCTTGGAGTGTTTTCGTCTGTTTCTTTGTGTAGTTTATTGAAAATTACAGCCTCGTTGCCTTCCAAGGTTGTTTTGCCTCCCCTTTTTTGCCACATCTTATGAGAATAAAGGTAGTTAGTCAGTAAGGGTGTGATCAAAATCCCTAGAGTGAAAGCCCCGACTGCTGGCAAAAATACTTTTACAATATCGATGATCATTTTTATAAATTAGGAAGTTGATTAATGGTAGCTTTAACTAGTTTGAGGACATCGGTGAAGCGACCTTCTTCGGTAGAATCAAGGACAGAGATGATGATAGGGCGATTGATACCAGCGTTGAAGGCGATGACCAAATTGCCTCCAGCTAGATCAGTAAAACCAGTTTTAGAGGCGATCAGATCCGGTATTTGATCTACAAATTTATTGGTGTTAGTAGCTGAATAAACTCCAGCGCCACTTGTAAATTCTAGATTTTCGTATCGAGTGGCTTCTAATATTTCTGGATGATTTTTGAGAGTATACTTAAAAAGTAAAGCCATATCATGAGCTGTCCCATAGGCTCCACCTCTATCAGCGTCTTTATCTAGCCCGTGTACGTTGAAAAATTTACTATTAGAAAGACCGATCTTTTCCGCAGTGCTGTTCATATCTCTTATAAATTGGACTCTTAGATTATCTCCACTAACTGGGATGTTGTTTTGGTTCTTGTCTTTTTTGATTTCTGAAATAGTGGCTAAAGCAAAAGCTCCGTCATTGGAAGAAGTGAGGAGTGTAAAGTCTCTCAAATCATCTACTTGCCAAGTGTCTCCTACCAATAATTTGGAGTCGCCTTCCGGAGATAAATATTCCGCTGCTATCTTCACCTCTTGATTGTCTCTCAACTTTTCACTAGTTACAACTGCGGTCAATACTTTGGTAAGGGATGCTAGTGGTAAAGGCTCGTCTCCATTTTTGGAAAATATTTCTCTATCGTTTATAACATCAAAGACCACCACACCTTCGGCCTGCAAGTTTAGGTTTTCAAATTGATTTACTTTTTCTTTTGCGGCAACTTTTTTTTCTTTATCTAGTGAATTTTTACTAGAAACAAGAAGAGCAAAAAGAGCAACGGAAACAATAGAAAGACCAACAAGAACGTAAACAAAATATTTTGTTCTATTTTCTATCCTCCATATACTTTTTGAATTGTTTGTTTCGTTTTCCATTATTTAAATAGTTTCTTCATTCTCGGTCTCTTCCATCAATTCACTCACTTTATTTTCGAAGGTTTTGTACTCCGGCAACTCTTCGATCTTTTTTATACCCAAGTGAGCCAGAAGAGATAAACTACCTCTATATTTAAAAACTCTCTGATCCTTTTGATCCGGCTCTCTTTCAACTAATCCTCGCATAGAGAGACTCCTTAATATAAAGGTAGAATTGACTCCCCTTATATAATCGATCTCTCTTCGGGATATAGGTCCATTATAGAGTATTATGGACAATGTTTCCAAGCCCGCTTTCCCTATATCTTTACTCATCTCGTCTTTGGTTACTTGCTCTATCAAGTCTTGAGTACCTGGCGCGGTAGCCAAACTCACTTCCTTGTCTGTCATGACAAGACAAATACCTCTGTTTTCTAAGGAGTTGCCTAAATTTATCAAGGCTTCTTTAACTTCCTTCTCCCCGGTGCCGATTAGATTGGAGATTTTTTTTATCTCTATTGGTTCATTCTTGTAGAATAACAATGCTTCAATCTGAAATTCGAGTTTTATTTTTTTTGTATCTCCATCTTGGTTCATGATGTTTAAATTTCTAATTATTCTAATTGCTCTAATTGACCTAAAAAATATCTAATACCTAAATTTCTAATTGAGATTTGGAAATTATTTAGAATAATTAGGTTAATTAGAAATTAGATTAATTTAATAAATAGGGACTCCAGTATTCTCCCCTTCTATTTGTATATCTTCAAAATGCCTATCTTGCTTTACTCTGACTGCCCCTTGTTTTACCAATTCTAACATAGCCAGGAAGATTACTATAACATTCACCTTATTCTGCTTTGCTTGTGGTGAGCTTGTCGAACTACCCATTCCAGCCTGTCCGCCATTGTCTGAGCCTGCAGGCGATGACAGGCGGGCAAAGTCTTTGAAGCTTGTTTTTAAACTTGTCTGTATTCTCTCTCTTAATTTATCTATGGTTTCTTCTAGACTTATTATCTTTTCTACTACTACCTTTGGCAACGCTTCTATTTTTTTAGGCATATTTTTTATCACTTCTTGTAAGGCATCTTGAAGAGACATTTGACTGACTTCTGGTGTTGGAGAAAAAACCACATTTTTTCTTTTTTTCTCTTTAGCGAAATAAAGAAAATTGCCAAACATTTTTTCTAGATTTTTGGCAAGAGTTTTGTATTTTTTATAGGTAGATAGTCTATTTTCTAAATCATAGATATTTTCTTGCTCTTCGACAGTTAAAGGAAGATTGGGCAAAAGTGACTTTGATTTTATGAGGAGCAAAGTTGAAGCGATCAAAATAAAATCAGCCGAGTCAGATATAGGAAAATCTTCATGAGACTTGGTGTGCTCGATAAACTCGTCAGCTACTTGAGAAAGAGAGACATCACTAATATGGAGTTTCCTCTTCTCTATTAGGTCCAAAATAAGCTCTAATGGCCCCTCAAACCCTCCTATTTTGACTTTAAAGTCTATATCCATTGTTTTCTATTCTAACAGATTTTAGACCATATTTTTAGGTGTTTTTGGGATAAACCAAAATGTAGCGATTAATCGCTACAAAATAAATTACAGTACACCACACTTCCTTAACAAAGAAGGGTTCCCCTTCTTAATTAAAAAAGTGTGTTGTAATTCTTACTTTTTCTTTTTGGTGATTTCAAGGCCGAGCTCTTTGAGTTGTTTGTCGGAGATTTCACTTGGTGCATCCATCATTAAGTCCTTCCCTTCCCCAGTTTTAGGAAAGGCAATTACTTCACGAATGTTTGGTTCGTTTTGAAGAAGCATCACCAATCTATCTAGCCCCCAGGCGATACCTCCGTGTGGAGGGGTGCCGTATTTAAATGCTTGCAACATATGTCCGAAATCTTTTTCAATGGCTTTTTTTTCATAACCCAAAATCTCTAGCACTTTGTATAGCGCGTCATATTCGTGATTTCTGATACTACCCCCACCTATTTCATATCCGTTTAAAGCAATGTCGTATTGAGAAGTGATGATTTCTCCAATATTTTCTTTGTTCATTAAATACTTCATGTGTTCTTGGGTTGGGCGCGAAAATGGGTTGTGAGTGAAGGTCCACTTGCCTTGAGCTTGTTTGTTGTCGGAATTTTTGACTTCTTCAAAAAATGGAAAATCAGTCACCCAACAAAAAGCAAGTAAGTTCGGGTCTTTTTTGTCTTTTCTTAGGTCTGGCCTGTCTGTCCCGTATTTTTTCATTGCTTCCTTATAAGATAATCGAGGGAAAGGTTTTTCTTGAATCTTTTTCTCTGGATAGAGTGTCTCGACTATCTCGATTAGGAGCTTTTCATTTGTGTCCATCACATCTTCTCTTTCTACAAAACTCATCTCTAAGTCGAGTTGAGTAAACTCTGGTTGGCGGTCTCCACGAGTATCTTCATCTCGCAAACATTTAGCTATTTGAAAATACTTTTCTATACCTCCGGTCATCAAAAGCTGTTTGTATTGCTGAGGGGCCTGAGGTAGAGCGTAGAATTTCCCTTTATACAAACGGGATGGAACCACGTAGTCACGAGCTCCTTCGGGAGTGGACTTGGTAAGGAGCGGGGTCTCTACTTCAATGAAGCCTTCTTTATCTAAGTGATCTCTGATGAGTTTGATGATTTTGTGGCGCATCCTTATGTTATTTTGGACTCGATTACTCCTGATGTCTGTATATCTATATTTCAAACGAATATCTTCGTTTACTTCTTTAGTGTCAGATGATATTTCAAAAGGTGCTGTTTCGGCTTTATTCAAAACTTCTATATTTTTTATCTCTATCTCTAGGTTGCCGTTTAAGACGTCTTTCTTAGCGTTTTTGGCTGGTCGCTCATTTACTACACCGGTGATCGCTAAAACCCATTCGGTGCGGACTTCTTTGACGGTCTCATTTAAATTTTTATCTTGTCCTGAGCTTATCGAAGGAGGTAGAACTACACATTGGACCAAGCCCGACATATCGCGCATATCCATAAAGACCATTTTGCCTTGGTCACGCCTGACATTAACCCACCCTTTGATGACTACCTCTTTACCAATATGGTCTTTTAGATCTTTTATGTATGTTCTCTTCATTCCCTTATAATACCAAAATCAAACAAAACATCTAGATTTGACAAAATTTCAATACACAGTATTATTTTTATAGGAGGTTCATTTTATGGCTAACTTGTTGGTAGCTTTGGTAATAGGACTTATATTTGGTTCTATATGCAAGAAGAAGTTTTATGAATATCTAGGGAGAAGAAAAAACAAGGAGATAGAGCAACTCAAAGAAGAAATCAAGAGAATAGAATCTCAAAGTATTCATGTCGGTGATACAGAAATTTTGGTATCACTAGATGGAGACATAAAAGCGGCTGGAAATAAGTGGAAGATGCCTAGAAAAATTAACTAACCCCAATAACTTTCCTCACCTGATCCATTTTCTGGCCCGCGACTTCGCGGGCTTTTTCTTTACCTTCTTCTAGGACTTTGTTTACAAAATCCATATCTTTAGCGATCTCTCCTCTTCTCTCTCTCATTGGCCCGATAAACTTTTTCAAATCTTCTATTAAAATATCTTTCAATACTTTGTATTTGCCTTTGTTTTCCTGATAAACTTTTTCTAATTCTTCCTTAGGTTTGATCAGTGAGTGGATAGCAAAAACATTTTGAGGCACTTCTCCTTCAGAGTCGGTCACAATACTCATAACTGCTTTTTCTATCTTTTCATCAGTGGCAAAAAGAGGAATGGTGTTGTTGTAACTTTTGCTCATCTTTCTACCATCGGTACCTGGCACTACTTCTACATCTTTGAGAATAAGAGGTTCTGGCAATTTGAAAATATCCTTGCCCGAATCATCTTGTGAAGCAATATGGGCGGAACCGAAAATTCTGTTAAATTTTTCAGCAGTGTCCCTGCTAAACTCTATATGTTGTTTTTGGTCCTGACCGACTGGCACGATATCTGTATCATAAAGCAAGATATCAGCAGCCATTAGCATCGGGTAATTAAACAGACCGACACTCACATTCTCTCCCTTACCTTTAGACATAGCGTCTTTATAAGCGTGAGCGCGCTTCAGGTATGGCACAGTAGTGATAGTATCAAAAATCCAAGCTAGCTCTGTGTGCTCTAATACATCAGACTGTTTGAAGATGACAGACTTCTTTGGATCAAGCCCAATAGCTAAAAAGTCTAGTAAGACATCCAGGGTCAATCTTTTTAATTCTTTTGCGTTTTGAATCAGATTTAAGGCGTGATAATCAGCAATAAAAAAATAGTTTGTCCCTTTTTCATTTTCTTTTTGGAGTTCTACAAACTGCTTCATAGCACCAAAATAGTTACCCAAATGAGGTCTACCGGTCGGCTTTACTCCTGAAAGTATGGTTTTTTGCATATCCCAATAATACCAATTAAACCTCTTTATTTCAATAAAGAAAAAACAAAATAAAAAATAGCTTCTTTCGCTTAGCACACAATTTTCTTGCTAGAAAATTGCTCTGCTCGACTCGTCAGTCTCCGCAAGGCACGCTCAAGAACTATTTTTTATTTTATTTTTTGTGAATATTTGATTATTCCACCGAATGACCAAAATCTTCGTCTTCGGTGTCTGCTTCAGCCTCTTCTTTGGTCTTGTGAATACGACCATCAATATGGTTGGCAGGAGAATAAATGGTATAAAGTTTTAATTCTTTATCTCCGGTATTTATTACATTATGTTCTGATCCAGCAGGAACAACAAAAGCAAAATCATCTTCAAATTCTTTTTCTTCTCCATCGATAATTAGCTTTCCTTTTCCAGCTTCAACTCTGAAAAATTGATCTACTTTTGGATGAACTTCTGCTCCGATGTCACCACCGACGGGTAGGGTCATCAACACTAACTGACTATGTTCACCCGTGAAAATAACTTTTCTAAAGTTGGTGTTTTCTTCGGTCTCTTTTTCTATATTACCAAAATAATATTTCATATTTTTATTAATTAGTTAATAATAGTTGTCCCCTTTTTTATAACACAATTTAGATATTAGTTGTACTACCCTCTATTTTAATTTTGTAAGTAATGTATTACGTAATACATTACTTACATAAACAAAAATCCCGCCGTCTGTCTCCAGATAGCGGGATATAAATTCTTCATATTTCTATTAGTTTTTTATCTTTTGATACTCTTTCCAAAATGGAAGCCAGTCTCTTTTGAAGAGACCGAGTTCGATTATGTCCCAGTGCCTTCCTTTTTTAAAGATTTGCTTCTTTCTCCGTCCTTCTACTTGGTAGCCACAATGTAGACTATATCGAAGGCTGCGTTTGTTGTAAGCTATGACACTTGAGCAAACTTTGTAGAGACCAAGAGTATTGAAGATATAGTTAAGGACTTGCATCTTTGCCTCTGTCCCATAACCTTTACCCCAATAATTTTTTTCTCCGATGAGAGCTCCGGTGGTACAGGTTCTATTGACCCAGTTTATACCGTGGATACCCATTACCCCAATGGGCTTACCATCTTTGGTTTCGATAATGAAGACGATATTCTTCTCATCAGAGCCGAGTGAATTGACCCATTCTTTCTCCTGCTCTTCGGTTTTTGGGAATACTTTTGAGACGAAGTCCCTTATTTCTGGATCATTGATCCAACGAGTGATCGTCGGGACATCTTCTATCGAGAGAGGGCGAAGGTTGATTTTTTTGCCCTCTAGGAAAACTACTCTTAGCTTTTGATCATCTGACATGACAACTCCTTTTCTGTGTGTGAAGTTTCAAAGAACTACAGTACCAGAGTAAAACTCGGTACATAAAGAACTAAAACACCGCTTTGCGCGGTGTTTTAAGTTTTCAAATTTGGTTTGAGTTTAAATACTTAGAACACGACGCAAGTCTCTTTTTTTAATAAGAGATGTGAATACGATATCGGCACCATTTAGTGGCATACCAAAATAGTAGCCCTTGTTAGTGGTATTGTTGCCTTTATTCATTTTTTGCTCATGTTTTTCCATGATTTTTGTATCATACACTATCTCCAAAATATGTCAAACGAATAAGAGGGTCACCCTCTTATTTTTGGGTGTGGCATAATTTTTTACTTACAAAAACAAACGGACTAGGCGGAGGTCGTCGTAGGAGTATTTGGGGCCAAGGATGGCTTTAACGGGAGCGAGTTTGTAATAACCACCTTCGCTCGTTCCTATTTTTTTAAAAGCGTTATAAATATTTTTAAATTTGGTTTTGGAAATATTGTTTTGGAGATTGTAGATATTGTATTTTGGGTCCTTTTCTTTTATTTTTTCTATATGGTCTAAGATGGTGCCGAGCTTCAGCCCCCTTTCCTTGGCGATATCTTTAACATTCATACCTTCGTCGAGCATATTTTTAGTTTGGGTCACTGTGTCTATCTTTTTCTTTTTTGGTTTCTCGCCTTTTACCTTTTCTGCAAAATCAGTATGCATCTTGTTTAGTTTCTCTTCCCCCATGGTTCTGATATGAAAAGAATTGGTTTTAGAAAGCTCTTTAAACTTTTTATCAAAATCTAAAACTTCTTCATTTATTCTCAAAGCCATTTCGTTTAACCCTTTCAAAAACAATCCCTCCAAAGAGCGAACACGGGAAAGGGCCACATAACCCATGCCTCTTTCAAATGATTTTGATAAATCAATAAGGGCATTATCTAATGACATTCCTTGGCTTTTGTGAACAGTAATAGCCCAGGCAAGCCTCAAGGGGTACTGGTTTATTTCGGCTCTGATTTTGCCATCTTCTTCTATGTGCCAGCTTTCCCTTTCTACATCTATAATCTTGCCCGATAAGGTCTTTACTTTGATCCTTTTATAACCACATTTAGTAACTATACCTAAAGTGCCGTTGACATAGCCCTCCTCAAAATTGTTTTTTATGAACATCACTTTAGCCCCCTCTTTTAGTTGTAGGGTCTCTGGGGCCAAACAGCTCTTTTTTAAGGCCTCTACTAAGTTGCGATTGCCCTTAGTCTGCATTTCATATTCAAAAATTTGACTAGATATTTTAGCTAATTCGGCTTCATTTTCGGCGTTGACATTTTTATTATGAGAATACAATTTGGTTGGTTCCAACCCAACATCCAATGTTGGGCTAAATCTTGTTTTTAGTAGGTCTACTATTTCTTCCGAAACTGAAGAGTCTCTGATGGCGTTTAAAATCTTTAAATACTCTAAGTCGTTTTGACGGTGTTGTTCGGAAAGATAACATACTTTTAAGCCTAAATTTTTCCAGATGTCTGAATGATAAGCAAAAAAAGCTTCTTGATCTCCGGCTCTGCTGACTGGTGGTAGTTGGAAAAAGTCTCCACAAAAGATGACTTGCATACCCCCAAAAGGTTCGTTTGAATTTTTAATAGCTCTCACTACTTTGTCTATAAGGTCGAGCCTAAAATGATGGAGCATTGACACTTCGTCTATAATCAAAACCGAAGCCTTTTCTACTTTCCTTCTGACATGTTTTTTCTCGGCTATTTCTTGGATCTCACTTTTAGTTAAATGATCTCTGATACCAATACCACTCCAAGAGTGGATGGTGATGCCTCCCATGTGAGTAGCGGCAATACCGGTAGAAGCAGTGATGCCGATATTTGCATCAAGACTCTTCAAGTATTCAATATACTCCCTTAAAACGTATGTTTTACCGCTACCGGCAGCACCAGTTAAAAAAACACTTCTACCAGTTTTTAAGATGTCCAAGGCTTCCTTCTGAGTCATGTAATGTATTGTATCTCTTTATCTTTAATTTATGAAATTCTTCCCTATTACACAACAAACCCATAAAATTACTATATTAGACGCTAAGCGTTTAGTATAGTTTTTTAAAAAATATGTGGTATTATTTTTATACTTTATACTAAAATATCAAAAACTTTTTGTTTAGAAGTGTGTCCTGATAGTAAAATGACTTGTGAAGGAGAAATCTTGAAATGTTTGGCCAAGGTCTTGATAATAGCAATGTTAGCCCTCCCTTGAATTGGGGGTTCTTTAACCCAAACAGTAAACCACTCTTTTTCGGTAGAGTCTTTCCATAATTTGACTTTAGGTGGAATCACTTTTTCTTCCTTTGCTCTCGCTTTGGCTTTGACAAATATTTTCATTTTATTCAAAATCTCTTTTTTGTTTTTGATAACCTTCAGTATATCTACCACCCAATTCTAGTAGTTCTTCATGTTTACCTTCTTCCACTATTTTACCTTCATGAAGGACTATTATTTTTTCGGCTCTTTTTATGGTAGCAAAATTGTGAGATATTAAAATGGCTGAAACTGTTTCTGGTAGGTTTTCAATTTTATTAAATATTATATTAGCAGAGTCAGCATCTATTGAAGCAGTAGGTTCATCTAAAACCAAAAACCTTTTACCTTTGTAAAAAGCTCTAGCTATAGCTAATTTTTGCCTTTGTCCTTTGGAAGGTTCAATACCACCAAACTCTACCCCAATCATGTGATTGTATTTGTTATCCAACTCCTCTATGAATTTACTACTAGTACTTTTATGAGCTGAACTTTTTACTGTGTCCATATCTACATTTCCAGATATTTCGCCTATAGCGATTGATTCTTTGGCCGTGAAATTGTAGGTTGTAAAGTCTTGCAAAAGTACCCCAAGATAACTCCACCAATTTTCTATATCAACTTCTTTTAAGTCGATGCCGTTTATCGTAATCCTTCCTTTTATTGGATCATGTATTCTTAAGAGTAAGCGGACTAAAGTAGATTTACCTGCTGCGTTGTTTCCCACTAGACCAATTTTTTGTCCTGGGGCAATTGTAAAAGATATATTCTCTAATGCTAATTTGTTTTGGCTAGGATATTTGAAAGAAACATTTTCAAAGACAACTGTCGGTGCTGAATCAAAAGATATTTTTTTTGGATTTTTAGGGTATTTTAATGTAGTTTCTTCATCAAAAACATCGAAAATATCCGTAACATAAAGGTTTCTTTCTAGAAGTCTTGCAGTATTAGAAAGCATACTAGAAGTCCAACCACTTACTCTGTTTAGTGCTTGAAAGACAAAAACAACAGTACCTATTGCGATGACTCCAGCTACAGCTTCATTTATGATGATGGCAGTACCGACAAAAAGACCTAGAGCTGCAAAAATACTGGCAGAGATTTTCATTATAGTTTTCCGATGTTCGGCAGAAAGTTGTTCATCTGTAAATTTTTCTAGTATTATTTTGATATTAGATAAAAATTTATTACCGGTTTGATATAATCTACTATCAATAGCTGAAATTTTATTTGTAAAAAATCTTCGTAAATCTTGGTATCTTCTTTGGTCATTACTATTTTTTGCCCATATTCCCCAAACTCTACCCCCATGTTTTATTTCTACCCAAAAATCTGGTATTGCTGTTACAAATACCAAAATGAAAACTCTCCAATCAATAGCAGCGGCTGCAATAGAGCCGACAATAATACCAGCAAAGACCTCCAAATTTTGTATTTGAGTCTCTACGATATTTATCATCGGGAATATGCCATTATTGAAAGCTCGCTGAAGCCTGTCTTGGAATTTGGGGTCTTCGTATTGAGCGATATCAAAAGAACCTCTTTTTTTCATAGCCATAAGTTCAAAAATATTTTGCATTTTCAAAAAGATATGACGATCAAGGAAAGATATTATATTTCTGATTATAGTTGGTACAGCAGTAAGGATAGCAAATAGTATGAGTGCTGGGTAAGCAACAGAAACATTATTTACCTTAACCCCTTCAATTATCTTATCTATAAGAATACCCAGGGCTTGAGCTGAAAAAATAGGCACAACACCTATAATAATCGTCAAGAAAATCATGGCTGAGAAAAGCCATGGCATATTTTTCAAAAGAATTTTAAAAATCCTACCGGTATTTTTGAATAAATCTTTGAAATTTTCGAAACTATTTTTACTTTTTAATTCTTCTAGATTTACTTTGCTCATTTTAATTATTACACTCCCTCTTCTTTCAACTTTTCAATAGCTTCACGGGCAGATTTGGAGAGTTTTTTGGGGAGAGCCACACGGATGTTTACCAAGATATCACCACGGCTTCCACTTCCTTGTTTTGGAACCCCTTTACCTTTAATTTGTAAAATGTCACCAGTGTTTACTCCCTCGGGAATCTTGAGTGAAGAAAGTCCGTCTAATGTTTGAATGCCCATTTTTGTCCCGAGTAAAGCATCAGAAAGTTTGACATCTAAGTTCATTACTAAATCATTACCTTCTTTGCGGAAAGTTTTGTGTTTTTTGACATGAATTTTTATATACAAATCTCCTGACCTGCCATCTTTGATAGCTTCCCCTGCTCCAGAAAGTCGAATCATTTCTCCATTATCTATTCCCGCTGGAATTTTTATTTTTATTTCTTCTTCTTTTTTGAGAATACCTAAGCCATCACAGATAGGACACTTTTCTTTTGGAACTTTACCACTACCACTACAAGTATCACAAACTCGAGTCATCTCTATAGAACCAAAAATAGATTTCTTCATTTCCCTTATCTTCCCTTTACCATTACAAGTCTTGCAAGAAATCATCTCTGTACCTTTCTTCCCTCCTGTACCACTACAAGTCTCACAGACAGATACTTTATTTAAAAGAATATTTCTCTCTACTCCAAAAACAGCTTCTTCGAAAGGAAGCTCTATGTCTATTGAGATATCGCGACCTCGTTTTGTTTGAGATCTTCGGCCTCCACCAAATATGTCGCCAAAAATATCTCCGAAATCGAAACTCTGACCTCCACCATTAGCAAACCCAGAAAAGTCAAAACCAGTTTGTCTAGCGATATCTTCCCAGTTGCCTTGGAAACCAGCACCACTAGCCCCACTAGGACCACCTCCAGCAAAACTTTGTCCGTAAGTGTCGTATTGAGACCTTTTTTTATCATCAGAGAGGATAGTGTAAGCTTCATTTACTTCTTTAAATTTTTCAGCATTCCCACCTTTTTTATCTGGGTGCAGTTTATGAGCCAGCTTTCTGAAAGCCTTTTTTATCTCGTCTTTTGAAGCCTTTTTATCTATGCCTAATATTTCGTAATAGTCTTTCGCCATGGGTTGATTATATCAGAAAATGTGTGTAATATCAAATACAGGAGGAAGAATCGAATGATGCCTGTTGAAACGTACCGCTATTGCGTATTCTATAAGAAGACCGAAGATGGGAAGATTCTTCAGGGAACAGTAGAAATTACCTGGATCCCTGGGAACAACTTCGATACTCTAGTGGCTAAAGCTGCCAGGGAGGAGTATGGTAACGACATCATCATAATATGTAGTACCACAGCTGAGATCGAAGCCGCTGAGCAATGAGATTGCCCAGCGGCAATCTTGTTTATTGAGAATCTTTATTATCTTTTGGCTCTTCTTTTTTCTCTTCAGTTTTTTCTGTTTCCTTGTCCGGCGAAGCTTCAGTGGAGTCGGATTTTGGTTCTTCTTTCTTTTCTTCAGGTTTTGAATCTTCTTTTGGAGCGTTTTTCTGCATATATTCCCCTATCTTTTGAATTTCTTTTGAAAGATTTTCAGTAGCAGTTTTGATAGCAGGGATATTTTCTCCATCTTTTACTTTCTTCAATTCTTCAACCTTGGTTTCGACATCTTTTTTTATTTCGTCAGTTATTTTACCTTCGGCTTCTTTCAATGCTTTTTCAGTGGTGTAGATCAATTGTTCAGCTAAGTTTTTGACTTCGATCACTTCTTTCTTTTTTATGTCATCAGCGGCGTGAGTTTCGGCATCTTTTTGCATCTTTTCTATTTCTTCTTTAGAAAGACCAGATGAACCTTCTATTTTGATAGATTGCTCCTTACCAGTAGATTTGTCTTTAGCTTTGACGTCCAAGATACCGTTAGTATCTATATCGAAGGTCACTTCTACTTGAGGGACACCACGAGGAGCTGGTGGAATACCGTCTAAGATAAACCTACCAAGACTTCGGTTATCAGCTACTAGAGGCCTCTCACCTTGGACTACGTGGATCTCTACACTAGTTTGGTTGTCTGCGGCGGTAGAAAATACTTGAGATTTGGAAGCTGGGATAGTGGTGTTCTTTTCAATTAGTTTGGTAGCTACACTTCCCATGGTTTCAATACCGAGAGATAACGGGATGACATCGAGAAGCAAGATGTCTTTGACATCTCCACCAATAATACCCCCTTGGATAGCAGCACCTAAAGCTACCACTTCATCCGGGTTGATACTTTTGTTTGGTTCTTTACCAAAGAATTTCTTTACCTCTTCTATTATTTTAGGCATCCTTGTTTGACCACCAACCAAAATAATTTCTTCAATTTCGTCTACTTTGAAAGGAGAAGATTTGATAGCTCTTTTGGTGATATCCATCGCTTTTTGAATAAATTCATCAGTCAACTCTTCCAGTTTAGCTCGATTCATTTTGATAAGAAGATGGCGAGGTCCAGAAGAATCAGAGGTGATGAAAGGGATATTAACTTCGGTCTCGGTAGCGGTAGAGAGCTCGATCTTGGCTTTTTCAGCCGCTTCATCTAGTCTCTGAAGGGCCAATGGGTCTTTGGTTATATCAATACCGGACTCTTTTTTGAATTCTTCTGCTAACCAGTGGATGACCTTTTGGTCGATATCTTTACCTCCTAAGTGGCTATCTCCGTCAGTAGCTTTAACCTCTACCACATCGTCTCCTACTTCTAGGATAGAAATATCGAAAGTACCACCTCCAAAGTCGAAGACAGCAATTTGTTCGTTTTTCTTTTTGTTAAAACCGTAAGCTAGAGCAGCGGCAGTAGGTTCATTGATGATCCTTTTGACATCGAGGCCAGCGATTTGACCAGCATCTTTAGTAGCTTTTCTTTGGGCGTCATTGAAGTAAGCTGGAACAGTGATGATGGCCTCGGTCACCTTTTCTCCGAGCTTTGCTTCAGCATCAGTTTTTAACTTGGTGAGGATCATGGCAGAGATTTCTTCTGGTCGGTAATCTTTGTCGTTCATCTTTACCCGGACTCCACCAGTGCTTGAACTTGAGATTTCAAAAGGGACGGTTTCTTTATCTTTCTGAACTGCTTCTTCATCAAAGTTATGTCCGATAAATCTTTTGATACCGAAGACGGTGTTTTGAGGATTAGTTACCGCTTGCCTAGCCAAAAGACCCACTAATCTTTCGCCTGTTTTTGAGATAGCCACAATAGAAGGAGTGGTTCTGGCCCCTTCGACATTTTCAATTATTTTTGGGTTACCGGCTTCCATTACTGCTACGGCAGAGTTTGTTGTTCCTAAATCGATTCCTATGATTTTTGACATATGATTTTTTGGATTAATTATAATGCAACACTAATTTACGAATGCATGCGAATGACACGAATAAATACAATCTAATTTTTACATAAATTTGTGGCATTCGCGCTAATTCGTAATTTGTGTCGAGTCTTGCAACTGAAATTATAACGCTATTTAGCTCTTTATGCACTTGACTTTCGTATTGTTAATTGCTATAATAGAAATAGGAGGTAAGAAATGATTTTTGCTTGGGTCCTATTTTTCTTGGCAATTTGTTCTTTGGTTATGGGGGGCCTTGTCTTCTATATCCTAAAGAGAGGAGGGTTCCATGGCACGGTACTTTTCATTGGTCTTTCTTTCGTTTTGGCCTTTCTGGCCGGCGTTGTAAAGTATCTGATCACTTGACTCGTCGAAACCCGCTTGAGGTTTCGGCGGGTTTCTCATTTATATTTTTAAACTTTTGTTTCCAAATTGGTAATCCTACTCTCATGATCTCCAATCTGAACTTTTGTAAGAGTTTATCCTTTGTTTATTTCCTCAAGCATTTTAGTGTGGACTTCTAGAGTTTTTTGAATACCATCGTATTGTTCGCCAATAGCATAAACTCTATGTTGGAATTCTTCGATAAGGATACCTGTATGTTGTTTTAGAGCTTTTTCCAATCTTTTATCTGAACCAGATTGAACCTTTTTTATTATTTTTTCTATTTCTTTTGACATAAAACGTAGTTTAGCATCAAGTTCTATATTCCCCTACTTTGACTTTTGGAGCGCGGATTATTTTGTCTTGAAGTTTATAACCGACAGAAACAATTTCAACTATCTTCCCATCTTCTTTTTTGTTTTCTGTTGGTACACTCTCTACTGCTTCGTCTCTTTGAGGATTAAATTTTTCTCCAAGTGGATTTATAACAGAAACTCCATGATTGGCGAGCACGCTTATAAGTTGAGAATGAATATATTCAACTCCCTTCCTCCAGTTCTCATCGACTTTTTCCCAAGCTTCTTTGTTTTTGAAGGCGGAATCAAATGAGTCTAAAACAGAAATAAGCTCGGTTGAAATATCTTCTTTAGCAAACTTGATGTGTTCCCTTTTTTCTTTCTCTAGTCTTTTACGTATGTTTACACTGTCGGCTCTCTCTTTTTGCCAACCGGTTAAATATTCTTGAGCTTTAGCTTCTGCTTTTTTAGCTCTTTCTTTTAGTTTTTTGATTAAAGAAGTAGGGTTGTTATTTCCCTCTTCATCTATATTTTCATCAAAAACTATGTCATCAGCTTCTTCTGAATTGTTTTTTTTATTTTTACCTAACATATTTAAATTAACGTTTAGACCATTGAGCGGATTTGCGAGCCTTCTTGAGACCGAATTTGCGTCGCTCTTTAGCCCGAGGGTCTCTTTTCAAGAATCCAGCTGTTTTTAATTTTGGTTTTAGAGCTTCATCTATTTTCACAAACACTCTAGCAATGCCATGTCTGACTGCTTCTGCTTGAGAATGAATACCACCACCTTTGATGTGGATTGAAATATCGAAAGTGCCAATTTTGGCCTTTTCTACCGCTTCCTCCACTATCCTACGAAGCTCTTCTGTTGGGAAATATGTCGCTAAATCGCGGTCGTCATTTATTTTAAATGTATTTTTTGAAGCGGGTGTAAGACGTACTCTAGCGATAGAGGTTTTCCTTCTGCCGACCGCTTCAACATATCGGTCTTTACTCACTTTTGTTTTTTTCTCTGTTTTTTCTTTGATAACCATTTTATTCTGTAATTATTAAATTTTTCATCATTTCTGCTTGCAATTTATTTTTTGGAAGCATGCCTTTGACGGCGATTCTTAAGACTTCTTTCATCCCTTTGTCCGATGCAATTTTTTTCATAGGCATTTCTTTCAAACCACCCGGATAACCTGAATACCTTTTGTAGACTTCGTTACCCATCTTTTTGGCAGTAACAGACATTTTGCTAGCATCTATCACTTTCACTTTTACTTTTGGTATAGTGTTGCGAGCAAAATCAGGACGGTTTTTACCCATCAGAAGAATGGCAATTTCACTTGCTAATCTGCCTAACTTTTTATCTTTTGCTTCTACTGTTATATGTTCCATAATTTTATTTCACAAAAGCTATAATAGCCATTTTACTCCCATCCGAAAGCCTGGGCTTTGATTTGGTAATTCTGGTAAAACCACCTTTTCTGTTTTTGTATTCTTTGGCAAGAGTGTCGACTACTATCTTGGTGGCTTTTGGTCCCACTACTGCAGTGATGGCTCTCCTGGCGGCTACGGTTTGTAGTTTACCTTTTGTAATGAGCTTTTCAACAAATGGTCGTAATTCTTTGGCTTTGGCTTCGGTAGTTTCTATCTTTTTGTGCAACACTAAAGAACGAGCAAGAGAATTCACCAAAGCTTTCCTTACTTTGCGAACTCTACCAAATTTTCTGTTTGCGTTGTGATGCCTCATTTATCTAGTTTATTTTAAGGTTATACCATGACTTCCCAAAATTCTCTTGATTTCAGCTACTCCTTTTGCTCCAAGACCTTCTACTTCTAGAATGTCTTTCTCTTTCTTTCTAGCTAGACCACCGATGGTTCTGATGTTAGCACTGGAAAGAGCGTTTAGAGTCCTAGCTCCTAAGCCGAGGTTTTCGATACGGGTCTTAAGAAATTCAGGATCCATCTTTTGAATGTTGTCTCCAACCTCTTCCTCGGTAGTTTTAGCTTCGTCTTCCTCTTTTTTGATAGATATATCTTCTTTTTCTTTGAACCCGACAATGGCTTTTAGTTGTTCTATCATCAAAGTGATTGATTTTTCTAGAGCTTCTCTTGGAGCCAAACTGCCATCAGTTTCCAAAGAAATCCTCAAGCGATTGAAGTCCGTACGGTCACCGACTCGCATGTTTTCGACTTCGTAGTTTACTTTTAGGATTGGAGTAAAATTTGCGTCCAAAATTATAGTACCGATATCTACTTTTTCTTTGCCTAGTTTGTCACGACCAACAAATCCTAAGCCTTTTTCTACAACCATTTCCATGTTTAGTTCTGAGTCTTTGTCAGTAAGAGTGGCGACGACAAGCTCTGGATTGATTATTTCTACCTGTCCTGGCACTTCGATGTCTTTACCTGTGATAGTTTTTACTCCTTTGGCCTTGATAGTAAGGGTCTGAGGTTCGTCGGTGACCATCTTGATGCGTAGTTTTTTCATATTTAGCATCATCATAACCACATCTTCTTTCACCCCCTTGATTGAGGAGAATTCGTGATTTACACCTTCAATTTTTACCGAAGTGATAGCTGCTCCCGGTAGAGAGGAAAGAATGATTCGACGAAGACTGTTGCCGATAGTAAATCCATATCCAGGATAAAATCCATCGATTTCATAAACTGCTTTGTTTCCCTCTTCCAATACGATTTTTGGTTTTGAAGGCAAGACTATGTTTTTATCAAAATTTTCTGTTGTCATAATATTAAAAGTTAGGATTAAATATAATTTAATTAGTAAAGATTATCTTTGGTAAAATTCGATTACTTGACCAAGATCAAACAAAAGATCAGCTTTTTCTGCGATAGTTCCTTCCTTTATTGTAAGCTCTTTCTTTTTACTGTCCCAAACCATCCAATCTGGTGATTGAGATCCTTCCATTTTCTCGTCTAATTCATTGAAGAGTTTGCTATTTTTACTACCTTCGCGAATGGTGATCTTGTCTTTCAGAGAGACGGAATAAGAAGGCACATAAACTTTTTTGCCGTTTACTAGGAAATGACCATGAGCGACAGCTTGTCTAGCAGCTAAATGAGTTGGCATAAGACCAGCTCTCCAGATTACATTGTCTAGACGGTGCTCTAGAGTTTTTAACAAAGTAATATTAGGCGAACTTCCTTTTTTTTCTAATGCTTGTTTTACATATTTTGAAAATTGCTTTTCTGTCACGCAGTAAAACATACGAGCTTTTTGTTTTTCGTTTAATTGGATACCATAATCGGTCTTTTGTTTCCTAAAAGATCTTTTCTTGTTTTTACTTTTACGCTCTTCCCTTAAGCTGAATTTCTGAGTTTGAGTTTTCTCAAAAACAGGAGCCTGTAGTCTGCGAGCTATTTTGTATTTTGGTCCAATTATCATGATAATTTGTGTTTAATGTTTGTTTTTTTTAAATTTAAACCCTCCTTGGTTTCTTTGGTTTTGGGCCATTATGAGCTATAGGAGTTGCGTCTTTGATGGAATTTAGATTGATACCTTTTGATATAAAACCTCTGATACCTGATTCTCTACCTGAACCTACTCCTTTTACGATTGCTCCGATTTCTTTGATACCAAAAGATTGAGCTTTGAGGGCCAAGGTCTCGCCCACTTTGGCAGCTGCGAAAGGGGTTCCCTTTTTAGCCCCTTTGAAACCTAATTTACCACTAGATGAACTAGCGAGAACGTTGCCTTTCTTATCTGTTAATACCAAAACTGTGTTGTTGTAAGTAGACCTAACATAAAGTAGTCCAGAATAAAATCTTTTTTTACCAGCTTTAATCTTTCCAGTTTTTGTTTCTTCAGTTTTAGTCACGCTTTCTACAGCTTCACCAGCCTTCGGTTCCTTTGTTTCCTCTGCTTTTATGATTCTTTTCTTTCCCATATATTTATTTTATTTCTTATCTACCGCTCTCCTACCGGTACCCATGGTTTTTCTAGTGTTCCCACGGCGAGTACGTGAGTTTGTCTTGGTCCTTTGCCCTCTGGAAGGAAGAGATTTTGAATGTCTAACTCCTCGATAACATTTGATATCTTTGAGTCTTTTGATATTTCCAGAAACTTCTCTTTTCAGGTCACCTTCTACTTTTAGGGATTCTATCGGTTTCCTTATCTCGGTTTCCTTTTCGGTACTCAAATCTTTTACTTTGGTGCCCCAGTCTACCTTGGCTGTATCTAAAATACTCTTAGCATTAGAACGCCCAATTCCAAAAAGAACGGTCAAACCGATTTCAAGTCTTTTATCTTCTGGGATTGTAATTCCTAATACTCTCATTTTTTTATTTATTATCCTTGTCTTTGCTTATGTTTTGGATTGCTCTTGCACACTACGAACAAAATGCCCCCTCGGCGAACTAGTTGGCATTTAGGACACATTTTTTTTACTGAAGCTTTTACTTTCATTTTCTATTATTCATATTAGCTTTTTTCTATTATCAAGTCTGCGAATGATTCTACCCTTTCCTCCATAAGGGTCGATAACGACTTCAACTGAGTCTCCGACCATCACTTTGATTCTATGAATCCTCATCTTCCCTGACAAGTATGCAAGCACTTCTGTATCTTTTAATTTGACACGAAAAAAGGCATTCGGAAGCGCTTCCGTTATTACACCAACACTTATCTCTTGCCTTTCTTTATCTGTCATGTGAAATAAAACAACGAACGATGGAAAAAGGCTATCATATAAGCCATATTAATGTCAACCCTATATACGACTAGGTTGGGTCTATTTATCATTTGTTATTTCGACGTGAACCTTTAAAGGATCTTTAGGGAAGGATCGTTTCCAAATAGGCCTTATGGTGGCGGTTATACTGGAAATGCCAGCAAATTCATTGATGAGGTTAGCTGCTTCCTTCTTAGGAGCACCTAAAAGCCTTTTATTTATAAGATTGGTGTCTATATCTGCCCAAACCGTTGCTTTGCCCATTATTTGCAAATCTAGATCCTCGTCAACCTCTAGTTTTTCAGGCATATTTTTAACATTCAAAAGGGAGAAATCTATAACAATAGGCTTAATACCCACCCATCCATCAATATCTACTATATATTCGTCAGTTATTTGTTTGGATAAGTCTTTCATATTGAACATGACAGCATGAGCGGTGACTTCTTTCCCTATAAGGACAGAGGAGGACTCATCTACTGGAGGTAGTTCTTTTGATTCATAAGTGATAGCGCCAGAAAGTAATGTCAATCCTTCTGGGATTTTGGATTCTAAATCTTTTTTTAATTCTAGTTCTATTTCTGTCTGGATCTTTTGAAGGGCTGCTTGTTTGTCTGCTTCGGAGACTTTTTTCATCTTACCTACAAAACCTCCTTCCATATCAGTGGCTGACCTAGCATAAAAACCTTTGAAACGGCTAGCATCATTTTTAAATCCAGGGATAGTAAAGTCGGTTTTTTTGATATTATATTTTTCTCCAGCTTCATCGGCGAACACTTCTACTTCTATACTGCCTGGAGTGATGTTTCCATTTTTTTCTGCTCTACCGGGGACGACGATTGATTCAGGTATTCTATATATGAGGCCTTCCGGAGTTTCAAATCTAGTACGGGTGATCAATCTTTGAGGCTCAGAAGAAAAATTATTATAAACCACGATTTTACCAGAAGATTTTAATTCAACCTCTTCTTCTCCTGTGGCTGGTACCGAAGTAGTTTTTGAACTTGTTAGCTTGATGACTTCATACTTGATTGTTTTTTCTTCTGCGCTATTGATTGATCCGATTATATTTGTGTTTACAGTGATTTCTTGATTTTTTGGAGTTATTTTAATAGTAGCAGAAGCAAAAACAGTCATCATCCCTAATATAAAGATACCTATTAAAACAATAACGCTCCCTCCAAAGATCCATTGTTTTTTTCTATTTTTGTTTGTACCCCCCTTATCTTCTTGGTCTTTAGGGTAATAATATTCATAGGCACCACTTTTTTTCTTTTCTGTTATCTCGGACATCTTAGAATCAAAATTTGAAGTCTTAGGTTCTTCTTTAGGGGTCACCTTGTTGATAGCAACTCTTTTGCCGTTTATTGGGATAGGAGTTTTTCTTTTGCCACCATTAGGAATAGGCACATCTCTGATGCTTCTCTTTTTTTCTGGAGGAGTGACGTCACTAAACTTGATTTTTGGCATGACTTTATTATAAACCTTTATTTGACTTTTGGTGCAACAAAATTGGGGAAAAACAACTCACTTAAAACCCAACATCCGATGTAGGGCTACACTTGATTAAATGATAACCAATCAAATATTTCGTTTTTAAATATTTTTGGATTATTAAAATATTCCGGAAAATCTTTTTTTGTAATGATTTTATTTTGAATTCTGTTTTTACCACAATAATCTTGATAACTACTCCATTCATAGTTCTCCAAAAAATTTTTTGCTTTTTCTATATCTTTAATACCATTTTCTTTCCATTTTGAGTCTACAAGCTTGATGGGATTTAGATGAATATAAGAGAAAAGATATTTTGTATATTTATTAGAATCAGCAAAAGAACTTTTGAAATTGGTTTCAAACAGACCACCAGTGCGTTTGTATTTTTTGTTAAAATATTTTGAATAAGATATGCCAAGTTTTTTCATAAAAAAACTAATTCTATTTAACCCAACATCCGATGTAGGGCTAGATATGGGAGTTATTAAAATATGAAAATGATTTGGCATGAGCACCCAAGCTCCAATAGAAACAATAGGTTTTCCTCTATCGAATTCCCAAGCATCTATTTTTTTCTTTACAACATCTTCTCTAAAATTTATATATTTTTTTGAGTTAGAAAGATATAACATTTTTATAAATCTTTTTTTGTCTTGATTATCCAAAAAAATGTTTTGCTTACTATTTCCCCTATTATAAAGATGATAGAATTCACCCTCAACAAAAGATTCTTTTCTTTGCATAAAAATATTTTACCAAATATCGGATGTTAGGCAAAGTGACTTTAATCAGCCCTACATTGGATGTTGGGCGGTATCTTTTTTTATTCTACTTGTGTGGGTGGCCTGTTGTTTTTTATATTAATATCGCTTTAATGCGGCGGACGCCGGCGGAGACCGCTTGCTCTTTAATTATTTTAAAAACTCTTTTTCTCTCCCTATTACTCGGGTTCTCCTCGGAACCTTCAATACTGGCTAAATCGCCAGTATTTTCAGCATGTGGGCCGCCACAAAATTCTTTTGACCAGGCAGACTCAAGTGAATCCCCTACATAATATATATTTACTTCATCGCCATACTTATCACCAAAAGCGTGGACGGCGCCACTTTTTTCGGCTTCTTCTTTTTTCATCACTATTCTTTTGACTGGCAGGTTTTCAGAAATTTTTTCGTTGACTAGCTTTTCGACAGCTTCTTTTTCTTCATCAGTCATCTTGCGTCCAAATGTAAAGTCGAAACGTAGTCGCTCACTATTTATGTTGCTCCCTTTTTGAGTTATTTTCTCTCCTAAGGTATTTTCTAAAGCTTGTCTTAAGAGATGAGTGGCGGTATGAAGTCTCTTAGTTTCTTCACTTGCATCAGATAGCCCTCCTTTAAACATCCCTGCCCCCGCTGTACGTGAAAGTTCTTGATGCTTTTTAAATTTTTCTTTAAAATCTTTAATATCAACAGAAATACCTTGCTCCTTTGCTAACTCTAGAGTTAACTCTAGAGGGAACCCATAACTTGAAAAAAGAATAAAGGCGTCTGTCCCCTTTTTAAATTCTCTCAAGCCCTTTTCTAAAGTCTTTTCAAACTTTTTCTCTTCTTGTTCTAAATTGTTTAAAATAAAATCTTTATTTTTTGAGAGTTCTGGATAGGTGTCTTCGTACATCTTTATGACCACTTCTGATATATCTTTAGTGAAATCTTTTATACCAAGTTGTCTGTCATATCTGACTGCTCGGCGGATGAGGCGACGCAAAACATATCCTTGTCCAGTGTTTGACGGAGCAATACTTTTTTCGTCCCCCAAAATAAAAGTAGAGGCTTTCAAATGATCTGCGATTATTCTCATTGCTTTCAGATTATCTCCATATTTTTTACCAGAGAGATTTTCTATCTTTTCTATGATTGGCTTGAAGAGTTCTGTTTGGTAGTTGTCATCTAAACCATTTATCACGACTAAAGTTCTCTCTAGACCCATGCCGGTATCTACATTTTGTTGAGCTAAAGGCTCAAATTTCTCTCCTGCTGTTTTATTGTATTGCATAAAGACATTGTTCCAAATTTCCAACCAATTTGGATCTTCTCCATCAAATTGATTAGGAATTTTCCCTAAGGAATTCGAAGGGTCTACCCAATAAAACATTTCAGTATCTGGTCCACATGGTCCAGTTTTTCCAGCTGGTCCCCACCAATTACTTTCCTTTGGGAGTTTGGCTATCCTTTTTTCTGAAATTCCTAAATTTTTCCAAATTTCAAAAGCTTCTTCATCAAAAGGTGCGTCATCATCTCCTTCAAAAACAGAAATAGCAAGTCTTTCTTTGTCTAAACCAAGCCACTTTTTAGAAGTTAAAAATTCAAAACTCCACTCAATGGCTTCTTTTTTAAAGTAGTCTCCTAAAGACCAATTTCCAAGCATCTCAAAGAAAGTGTGATGACTACTATCCCCTACTTCTTCTATATCTCCAGTTCTAATACATTTTTGAACATCTACTAATTTATTTCCCGATGGATGTTTTTCACCAACTAGATAAGGAACAAGAGGGTGCATACCAGCGGTAGTAAAGAGGACTGTAGGATCATTTTCAGGTATCAAAGAAGCACTTGGGATCACTTTATGACCCTTGCTCTTAAAAAATTCTAAATATTTTTTTCTTAATTCATTTGCTGTCATACCTATAAATTACCATTTTTATTAACAAATTGGGACTTGACACTATTTGTAGATTTGCTACACTATATCTACAAGTGCCTTCGGGCTCGCTCTCGCAAGAGAGCAAAAAGGCAAAAACCATCAAAATAAATCCTTGATGGTTTTTGTTATCTTAATAAAAATATCTTTATCCAAAGCTCGTATTTTTAATTTACTTGTCGTTCCTATTGTTATTTTCATTTTATTCATTTCTTATTCCTATTAATCCACCACTTACTTTTTTGACTCTTTTTATCAAACCACCAGTCATTTGAGTCAGTATTCATTATTTCTTTAACAACAGCTTTAGCATATGGAGTCTTCAGTCTCTTAATAGCTGGTTTTATCCAAGCGAGAGCTCGAATGTTGCCGGTATCTACTTGTTCTTTTAGAGCCAAGATCCATTCTAGATTATCGGAGTCTTTGACGATTTTAGCTTCAGCAGTTTTCTTTTCTTCATACTCTTCAATCAAACTAAACATAACATTGCCAAATGGAACTGAATCAGTGATATCTTTGTGAGCCTCATGTTCTTTTCTCTCCACATATTTTTGATGAACATAATTTAAATCTGAAATACGAGTTTCTGAAATATCGTGAAGTAAACACATCTGTAAAACTTTAGATATATCTACTGTGCCGTCCATTAAAGCAAGCATATATGCTATGTAACTTACTCTGTTTATATGTTCAGCTACACTTTGGTCTCCAGTGCCTAGAAAGTGAAAGCCGCTTCGTGGAGTCCGAGCCAAAATACCTACTTCAAAAAGGAAGTTTGCTACTTTCTTGTTATCTGCTTTTTTATTGGTCGGTTTCTTCTTCATTATTTTATTTCTTATCAGCTTTCCAGAGTTTTTTTAATTCGTCTATATTGGCCTTGATACGATTAAGGCCAATTTTGAAAAGTTTTTTGTTTGGGTTGATGCCTATCTTTTTGAAAATATTTTCTGGGGAGTCAGAGCCACCAGAAGAAAGGAATTCAATCACATCTTTGATTTTTGTATTGTCTTTCTTGTATCTTTCATAAAGAGCATCAGATACTAGTTGACCAAAAGCATAAGAATAAACATAGAAGAAATTTCTAATATGTGACCAGTTTACGAAAAAGTATCCATCAGTAGGGTCTAGTTTAAAAACTGGTCCTAAATAGCTCTTCATATGTTTATTCATCAATTTAGCGATATCTTCTTTTTGCAAAAAACCTTCACTCCTTATTCTTAAATGAAGTTCGTTTTCGAAATTAAAGCAGGCTATTTGTCGGAAAATGGTAGATATATCGTCTGATATTTTATCATGAAGTAAAACCATTTTTTCTTTAGGAGAGACATTTTTTAATTCTTCTTCAAAAACCAAATTTTCAAAAAAAGTGCTAGCTACTTCAGCAGTGGCAATGGTATGACCTTCATAAAGAGGTCGCTGTTTTTTTGAATATTTGGCATGAATACCATGACCCATCTCATGGGCCAAAGTAGTCATAGAACGGAAATCATCGACATGGTTTAAGAGTATGTATGTTGGGATATTCATACTACTCGAACAAAAAGCTCCACCACTTTTGCCTACCTTAGGAAATACATCAACTAACCCATTATTAAACATCTCTGTTACAAATTTACCAAACTCGGGATCAGCCTTAGTGAAAGATTTAGTTACTTTCACCACCGCTTTTTTGAAAGGTACTTTTATTTCTACCTTTCCTACTTTTGCTCCTCTGTCTGCATAATTTAGCTTTTTTTCCTTCAACATTTCAGCTTTTATTTTGTAAAACTTGTGAGCAATACTGAAGTTTTTTGTTACTGCTTCTACCAAATCTTCTACAGTTTGTAAATCATTTTCATAACCTTTGACAGTAGCTTCATAAGGTGTTTTGAATCCACGAAGTTTGTCGTTTATTTTCTTGTCTGTCACTATGGCGTTTATTTCACTTTCAGAAAAATCACTGATATTTTCTAGCGTTTTCATTATCCCTTTGTGGAGAGTACGTCTTTTTTGAGTCTTTAATCCTGGTATTTTTGCAAAAGCTTCAGCAATAGGTATATTTTTACCTTCAAATTTTACTGTCTGTTTCGAAACGAGTTTAGAAAAACCAGAAACCCACATACTACGTGCAGGAGCACTCTTAAGGTTCATAATTTTTTCTTCTGCTTCGGAAAGATCATATTTAGCAGTTTCAAAAAGTTTTTTTAAAAAGTATTTGAAAGGTTTTAATTCCTTTGAATTTAAAAATTTCTTCTGAAGTTTTTTGGGTATCTTACCTATCTCTAAAGAAAAGAATTCCACCTCATTTGAAAGTTCAGTATAAAAATCAATGAGCTTGGCTAGTTCTGCTTGAGCTTCGCTATCCTGAGCATTTAATGAAGTACGATAGGCAAAATAAAGATAAGGTCTTTCATTTGCCGGATTAGCACTCAAACTTTCAGATTCTTTTATAGCTTTAGCTAAAGCACCTGCATTTTTTAAGTGTTTTTTGTCTTTTCTGTATTTTTTGGCAAAAGCTAAATAAGACTTCTTTATTTGGGCTAAATCTTTAGATACACTTGTTTTGGCGTCTCCTTTATAAATATTGCTCAAATCCCATTTAGTTTTGTATTCCATATAGATACACTACTATATATCTTTCAAAAGCTCAAAATCTTTTTTAAGAAGGTCTTTGGTGTGAGAGTTGTAGACTGCTACAGCTGGGTGATAGAGAGGAATTATCTTAACTTCCTGATTTTTATATCCCAACTTCACCAAAGCTTCGCTGGGCACAGCAAAAACTTTGCCGTGGATTTTACTGATAGGTTCTAATTCAAATTCAAGTCCAAATTTTCTCATTACATATTCCATTGAGTATCTACCTAAACTAGCGATAACCTTTGGTTGGATTATTTCAATTTGTCTATCTAAAAATGGTCCATATATTTTGATCTCTGTTGGCGAAGGGTCTCTGTTTAGTGGAGGTCGGTCTTTGACGATGTTAGTGACGTAGACTTTTTCACGGCTCATCTTTATGTGCTCTAAAAGTTCATCTAATATATGGCCTGAAGCTCCACAAAAAGGAAAACCAGTCTCTGCCTCGTTTTTGCCTGGAGCCTCTCCGATAAACATGATCTTGGCATCATGGCTTCCCTGCCCGATAACTGGCAGGTTTTTGTTTTCAATCCGAAACTTATAAAGTGGTGACTTTTTCAACCCTACCACTTCATCCTTTATTGCCCTCATTAATTCTTTTTTGTTTTCTTTAAGCATTATTGACTTTGTTTATATAAGTACAATATTCGCAGTTGGGGGCGGATTTTGGTATTTCATCAGAGTCTAAACATTTTTTCATATCCATTAAAGTTTTATCTACCCACTTATCAGAGCCAGTATAAGGGATAATTTTGACATCAAATTCTAATTTACCATCAAAGGCTTCTCTATCTCTTTTACCATTGGCATAAACGAAATAGCCTGTGTCAGAAACTTTTAAATTGTTGCCTCGCAAGAGCCACTGATAAACTTCCATTTGTCTTTTGTAGCCATCTTGCCATTCGGCATCCAGCGTCACCTCTGCCTCTTTGCTAGTGGCTTTATAATCAACAACTAAAAGTTCTTCATTAGGTTTTTGCCAGATATCATCAACGGCTCCAAAGACTACAAAATTTGTTGGTTTGTGATGGACTTCTACTCCAGTAAAGTTTTCTCGCCACTTGTCCATCCTCCCGTCTTTGAAAGGGACGGCATCTATATCATAACTTTCCATCAACGGGTGCGGTGTCCCCTGTTTTCGATGGATATCAAACTCTTTTTTGAGTAAAGTATCCACGGCACTATTTAAGTTAAAAGGAAAGCCTTGAGGGCGAGAGACTCCAAGTCTACGGTCTAAATAAAAACACTTTGGACACTCAATAAACAAGTCAATCTTTGATCGGCTGACTTTAAATGCTTCTTCTGATTTTGGATTGTAAAGTTTTTTCCGATACCAAGCCATATTATTTTTGGATTAAATTAATTTCTTCCATGACGCTTGCGATTTTTTCTTCGGAAAGACCGGCTTGTTTTAAGATGTCTGGATTTGCCTTAGCTTGTTTACAGAGCATAACACCTGCTTCCATCAAAAGTTTTTCTTCACTTGGAGTGGTACTGTTGAGGCAAGTGATGGGGTGAAGATTTGCTTCTTCGATCATATCTTGGAGGTTGCCTTCTTGAGGATAGTTCCAACCGATCAATTTCATGCCTCTACACTTAGCATATTTGACAGCTGATTCAGAAAATTTGGTATTAGTAATGAGCCAACCCTCATCTAATTTTTTAGGACCATCCCCAAAGTCATTAAATTCTTGATTTATAATGTCATCCCATCTAGCTTTGACATAAAGGACTACTTTGAGATCGGACTTTATACCATGTTGGTTGTGAAATTTAGCCTCTGCCATGATGAGTTTTTCTTTATTCCAAGCGACGACGTCTATCTCGTGATCAGCACACTCTCCTTTGGCGATGTAATCAGTGGTGGTCTCAAATCCTTTTGTTTGGAAAATTTTGGCGATGAATTGTTCAAAAGGGAATCCTGTTGGACCAAGCTCCATAATAGCTCGACGGAGAGAATATCTGACAGCGGTTGGCCTTTCGTCTTTTTCTAAAAGTATAAAAGCACGACGATATATTTCTCTGGTGCTATCGCCATCTTTGAGCTCGCTCTCTATTTGAGAGACTATTTTGTCAGCTTTTTCTTCGCTAGCTCCAGCTCGCATCAAAGAAGATCGTAGTTTTTGAGGATTGAATTCCTCTCTTTCCCCTGTGGCTTTGATTATTTGGATAGGTTTTGGCATTAAGCTATTATACCACCTCCTAGACATATTTCATCTTCATACAAAACCAAAGACTGCCCAGCGGAAACTCCAACTTGAGGCTGATCAAATATCACCTTTACCTTTTTCCCTTCTTTCTCAACCTGACATTTCACTTTTTCTTGTCGATATCTAATCCGGCAAAGTATTTTTTTGCATGTCCCGCGAAGCTTTAGCGAAGTAGGATTTATCCAATTTACATCTTTTAATATTACTGAACTAACACCAGAAAAAAATTGCTTCTGAAAAAGTCCTCGGATCTCCTCGCTGTCGCTCGGCCAGACTTTTCCATTAGCAATTTTTTTTCTGGTGTTGTGAGCAACTGTAAGGGTGTTTTTTTTGATATCTTTGACTACTACATACCAAGGACTGTCCTTGGTAGTTTTTTGGGTGATGGTGAAGCCGTGGCGTTCGCCGATAGTGAAAAACAAAGCTCCTGGATGGTGACCGATCACCTCTCCGTTCTCATTTAAAACTTCTCCTTTTTTGGGAGCCATGTATCTAGACAGAAACTCTTTCATATCAACTTTGCCTAAAAAACAAAGTCCTTGGCTGTCTTTGCGAGTAGCTTGGGGTAAACCAAATTTTTTAGCCAACTTTCTCACCTCGTCTTTTTGTAAATCCCCTATCGGAAATAATGTGTGTTTGAGTTGGTTCTGAGTTAAGGTCCAGAGAAAATAACTTTGGTCTTTGTTTTTGTCAGAGCCTTCCATTAACCTCACCCGGACTCCGTCTCGACCTCTCCTAGATTCAGGAGAGGCAAAAGAAGAAGATATACTCGAAGTAGTTGTCCTCCCTCTCCTTGGTAAGGAGAGGGAGTTAGGGGGTGAGGTTCTGGCATAGTGTCCAGTAGCCACAAAGTCAGCCCTCTCCTTCAAAGCAAACTTTAAAAAGTGGCCAAACTTAATTTCCTTGTTGCACATTACGTCTGGGTTTGGAGTTCTCCCTTTTTTGTATTCAGTAATCATATAATCAACTACTTCTTTTTTATATTCTTTTTCTAAGTCCAAGGTAATAAAAGGAATATCTAAAATAGCGGCCACTCTCATAGCACTTCTCCTATCTTCTTTCCAAGTACAAGGATAACCTTCTGGTGTCCAAGCTTTGATGAAAACTCCAGTGACGTCGAAACCCCTAAACCCCTTCGGGGTAGGGCGACCAAATAATTTTTCATAATTATTTGGTGTAGCCTTTTTTAGCAAAGTAGCACTGACAGCACTATCCACTCCCCCCGATAACCCAACGAAGACCTTCGGCTTCGTTTTTAGATTATAGGTATTAGGTTTTAATTCTTGACTTTTCATAATTTATGATGCTATAGTATAAAAGTTTTAGATCTTTGGCAACCGCCAGAAAGAAGGAGACAAAGAAATGAAGTTTATGATGGAGGCAAATATAACGACAATCGAGGACTTCAATAGTGGCAGTGCATTATTGGCGATGAATGAGGTTCAGAGGGTACTTCTATTCATGTTGACCAAACTCGATGGGTTTGACTCTTATGCTGACCATTGTTTGAAACTTATTTTGGATGGTTTCGATAGAGTGTCGGACAAAACTAGGGAGGTAGAGAGTTTGCGAGTGAGTTTGCGACTCGAGCTTAGACCTTGGGGCTTTTTATATTCAATTGTCCCATTCTATTACATTCAACCAAACATAGAGGAGGAGGTAGTCTACCCCATCTTCTCGATCGATGGCGAGAGCGCCACAACTCCCGACGATCTCTTTCATCAGAGGTTGCAGAAATTTACCGAGAAGAAGTTTTCCGGACAAGGAAGTTTCCCTTTGAGGTAGGAGTAATCCATCGACCCATAACCCCGGAAACTAGGTTTCCGGGGTTACTTCATCTTAATTTTTTATTTACCTAAATACCTCTCCCTATTCCGCTGATGTCCATCAAAGTCTTTGGCGTAATGCATATTGCCAGATTTGTCGGACATAAAATACAAATATTCTGTTTGATTGGGAGCAATAGCGGCTCGGAGTGAGTCTATACCAGGGTTGGTGATAGCAGTCGGAGGCAGACCTTTATTGACATAAGTATTATAAGGTTGATCCTCCTTCAAATCTTCTTTAGTTAAAGTATAAGAGTGTTTGCCATTATAATAAACAAACGGGGCGTCCACTTGTAGAGGCATACCAAGGCGTAACCTGTTCCATAAAATACCAGAAACTGTCCTTTTTGCTTTTAAGCTACTATTAGCTTCGTCTTCTATGATTGAAGCCATAATAACTATGTCGTTTAAAGGCCTGTTTGATTTTTCCACGTCTTTCTGATATTCCTGTATTTGCCTAACAAAGTTTTCCCTCATCATCAATATTAAGTCATGAGCTTTAATATTTGGGGTCAAGAAATACGTATCAGGGAAGAGATAACCTTCATAATTATTATCTGCTACTTCATTTATAAAATCATCTGCATTGAAAGCTGGTAGTTCTTTTTCTAATATTTCTGCCATCTCAATAGAGGAAGACCCTTCTGGAAGGGTGATTTTTCTGGCAATGAGACCAAACTCGCCTTTGCTGATCATTTGAGCTACTTTGAACACATTTACCGCATCAGGAAAATAGTAGTCTCCAGCTACCACCTTCTTTTCCCCTCCCCAAAGGACGACGAATGCTTTGAGCCAAAAAGGAGAAATTATCACCCTCTTTTCTTCAAAGGTGTTAGCTATTTGAGAGAGGCTCTCACCTCTTTCTATATTTATAAGTGTTTGATCTGGAAATGGCCTTGGAGCTCTCCAAACTATGCTATAAAAGCCAAGATAGATGACAATAATAGCCAGTATGATGCTCGTTATTTTTAGAAAATGATTACCAAAAAATGGGTGAATACCAAAAAGCTTTAGTCGCCACACTATTACTTTGGGATGAGTGACGATCTTGAGACGAATGATTTCCACTCTCTCCCTTATTATTTTTTTTAATTCAAGAATTCTCTTCATCCCGTTAGAAATTTAGTTTCTGAAAATCTATTTATTAATTTAAACATAGTTGATATATCATGTTATTTCTAACAGGATTCATTTAAGGTGACAGAAATTAAATAGGAAGATTTGAAGGCGCTTTGGATTTGAGGGAAGGAACCCTTTCAAAGGTTGGAGTACTAGCGATTGAGCCTGGGAAGTGATAAATAGTAGCTAGCTCTTCTACATTTAAGATAAACGGTTTGGCTACATGGTATTTTTTGCCACGCCATGGTGAATAAAAATATCGACGACGTTTAAACTCTTCTAAGACCTTTGGTTTGAGCTTGTTTTGTCTGTCGAACCATTCTTGCCATGGATAATCAAAAGCACTAAACCAACCAATTGGTCTAAAACCATTTAAGTCAAGAGAACTATATTGTTTGACGGTACCTATGATTCCTCCAATATTAGTTGGATTGAATTTGTCTTTATCTGCTATATAAAGAGCTCTGATACCACACTCAAATGGAAACTTGGAGATACTACGCTCTAAGGCCGCTATTTTCTCTGCCTCACCTTTACTTGGTATTCTAGGAAAGCCCCCTTCTTCTTTAGCTACTTTTAAATCTTTCAAAATTTTATCCTTTTCTGCTTCTGCTTCATCTTTCCAAGAATCTTCTTTTTCACTAAATACATCAAAAATCCTTCTCTTTTTATGAGCTCTTATTATGATTTGGAAAAAGACATTGTGCCCTTCGGTGAGGGAACCCAGATATTCAATCATAGCCGTTATAGGGTCAATTTTAAATTCTTCTTTAGGATCTTTGTCTAAACCATAGTCAACATAAGTCTTGATTGGATATGGGTCGGGTTGAGTCAAAGCAAATTCAGTTGCATAAATATTATTAACTTCTGGATTGTAATAAAATGACTTAGTATAATCTTCAACTTCATAGACCTCTACTTCAGGATATTGGGAATATATCTGGGCCTCAATATTATTTCTATGTTGCAATTGAGTCCAGATGAAAAATTTGATATTACCCCCAAATGATGCAATCTCTAAAGAGAATTTGGATAAAGTTTTTCCTTTCCATATCCTTTTTATCCAAGTACCTACTCCCCCAGTTTGATGAAGAGCTCCTAATACTAATTCCATTGCTCGTGGAGACTTGGTAATTTCTCTGGGAAGTTTTATTTCTAACAACACGGAACCTTCTTTTTGCCAATACTTAGTTCGACGCCAACGTACAAAGGCTTTAAATCCAGAAACAATAAAAGCAATCGGCAACCAAACAGGAAGCCAATCATAAGCATACTTAAAGGCTAGTATAAAACCTTCCCAAACTTAAGGTGGTAAAAAACCAAATTTCATACCAATATTTTATCACTATATATACAAATGTTAAAAGGATAATCTGTCTTAGGTACACACATTTGTCACTTCTAATCCTAACATTTCATTAGGGGTTTTTCCATTTAAACTACAGTGTTCTAGATTGTTGTAGTAATCATTCCAGACTTTAATTTTGTTTTCTAAATCTCTAACATTTTTGAATTTGTTTCGATCATAAAACTTTTCTTGATCTTCTCGATGACTTCTTTCTACAGTACTATTTTGAGCTGGTTTGCCAGGATCAATGAGGTAGTGAATGATATTGTGTTTGGTACAGAATTGATCTAAGGAATGAAGAGTCTTGAAACTCATATCACTTCTTCTGTTTGTTCCTAAGTATCTGTTAGTGAAAATACTTCCGTTATCAGTCTTAATTGATTGAATTTTGTATTTAAATTGTTTAATAACTTCTTTGAGAAAAAGTATTGAATGATAACTGGTTTGTTCTTCATATATTTTCAGATATCTCCATCTGGAAGCTGTATCAATAGCTGTGTATTGATAATATCTTTTGCCTTTTAGACGTCCTGGAACATATTTAACATCAATCTCGATCAGTTCTCCGGGTTTTCTTTCTGCTCTAATGTATTTGTATTTGATTTTCTTAACTCGATATTTTCGTACTAAATTTTCATTTTTAAGTATTTTCCCAATAGTTCGTTCATGAATTATGATTCCTTCTTTTTCTAACTTCCACTTTAACTTTAAAGCACATAGTTTAGTTTTCTTCCTAAGGTTGATCACTTTTTCCTTTAGGTAGATTGGTGATTCTTTAGGATTAGTCTTTGGTCTAGTGGATTTTGGAGTTAAACCACTTTCTCCTTTCTCACGATATTCTTTTAACCATCTTTTTAATGTTCTCTCACTATATGGAAATATCTTGATTACATCTTTTAGCTTAATATTCTCATTCTCGACCATTTTAACCCACCTTAGACGCTCTTCTTGTATGTTTTTTGGCATATTTGTACACATTTATTGATACTACTAAAAAGTGCCAAATGTGTGTACACATTACCAATCTCTATTGACAACGATTCTTTAATATAATATACTTTGATCAGGAATAATATCTCTAGATTTAAGGGAGAAATTTATGTTCGTTGAAAAGGAATTGTTTGTCATTCAGGACGGAGATAATTTTATCCTGCATGCTCCTACCAAACTTATCGCAGTCGCCGTTACTAGTGGCGTCGTGCATGACCTTCAATCTTGTGAAGTATCTGGTGAGTACCCCGAGGGTCTTGTTCGAGACGCTTTGCTTGAAACGGGTATTCTTTCAGAGAATCCAGTATTACTAGAGTTACCTAATACGCCTGAGGCGTTTATACCTACCAGTGTGACACTTTTTCCCACGAGTGATTGTGGTTTACGTTGTGTTTATTGCTACGCATCGGCGGGTATGACGGCAAAGGTGATGGAGTTTTCTGTAGCAAAAGCAGCGGTTGATCTCATCATCAAAAATGCTCTGATGCTAAGCAAAAAAACCGTGAGCGTATCATTCCATGGTGGAGGGGAACCTCTTTATGGGGAATCAGGGTCTCTCGTACGTGACATTGTCACATATGCGAAAGATGCTGCCTCTTCCAGAGGGATTAAGGTCTCGTTTTCCTGTGCCACAAATGGGGTATTGTCTGTGGATCAACTTGTGTGGGCGAGAGACAATATCAATAGGCTCAATTTGTCTGTTGATGGTCCACCGGAGATACAAGATGCACAGCGACCACTGAAAACAGGTGATAAAAGCTCAGTACATGTGGAGCGTACGCTGGCATTTCTGGAAGAAAACGAGATGAACTACGGTATCCGTGCTACCATCACTGAGTCAAGTGTTGGTCGACTCACGGAAATCGTGGAGTACCTACATCGAGTAGCCCCTTCGGTAAACGTTCATCTTGAGCCGCTTTTTTCTTGTGGCAGATGTTCCACAACCGGAATTGGAGCCCCAGATCCCAGTGTGTTCGTAGATGCGTTCTTGTCCGCGCGGGTTTACGCAAAAACACTCGGGGTAGAACTATACAACTCCGGTGCCACAGTGGATCGGTTCGATGAGCATTTCTGCGGTGCCACAAGTGGAAACTTTTGTGTGACACCGTGGGGTGATGTGACTTCGTGCTACGAAGTAAGCGTACCTTCGGATGATCGTGCACCATTATTCTTTTTTGGTGCTTATGATCAAGGGTCGCAAGCATTCAGTTTTGATGAAAGGAGACTCATACGACTTCGTGAACGACGTGTCTCAAATATTCCAACATGTGGCGATTGTTTCATGAAATATGCCTGTGCTGGAGATTGTCCGGCAAAATCTGCGACAATGACGGGCTCCCTTAACGGGGGTTTCCGTTGTGTTGAGAACCGTACTCTTGGTGCGAATGATATTGTAAAGCGCATCCAGCAAGGAAAGGAAGTGATAATTAATGCTGGGAAATAGTACAATAACTCGTCTTCGTGATGTAGTTGTGGAAAGTTCTCCGTCGGAGGTCCTTGGGATCACCCATCTCTCTTCGGAGAAAAAACGAACCGATTCCACATTTTGCCCTTTTGACACCTGCAAAGATTGTGGGTGTAATGGGGATTGCAGTTGTGATCAACAATGCAGCAGAGATTGTAGTTGTGATAACCATTTTTTCTGCCCGTGTGAAGACTATGAAAGTAACCCGGGTCGTGGTTGTCGTTATGATTAGATAGCGTAGTTATATTTAGGAGGTAAGCAGCTACAAGCGTTAGCTTGTGATCGCTTACCTCATTTTTTATTTAATATAGCACAGAGATTTTAAACTACTGTGTATAGACCTTGTTTATTTTTCTTAAAGTATTTTGGATTTTGAAGGTTGACCATAACTGTGTTTGCCTTGACGTATCTTTCCTTGAGTACTTTCTCTAAGATTTTGTCTTTATTTAGAGGACCATTTTTCTTGAGGATCTCTAAAATAACGTCTCTGACGACACCAGTGGAATAACCCTACTCTTTGAGGGCATAAAGTCCACGACCTACCAAGACAAAACGAGGGTCTTTGATAAGTTCGTTATGGGTAGTCGCTACGTGAGCTTTTTTCTTGAAAACTTCACTGATGAGTTTGGCTACTTCACGAAAGTGGATTGGTGAGCCGTGTTTACGAAGAATGAGGTAGGCGTAGTCGCGCACACCTTTGGTTTTGATATTTGAGGACTTGGTTTTACCCCATTCACCTAGCGGGTTTTTGGAAATGTTTTTAGATATAGAAAGCCAACGAGTTAAAATCTCATCTTCTTTATAATCTTCAGAGACATCTTTAAGATGTTCTAGGAAAGATCTGATGATCTCTGACTCTGGGATGATCTCGTCATCGCCTAATCCGGAATAAAGTTTTCTGATAGCTTCGTGGATCTTTTCTGACAAAGTCTCATCTACATGCCATCTGCGTTTAAATTCTAGATCCTCTTTTAATTTGCTGAAATCATCACCAACAACTAAAAGAAAATGAATATATTTTTTAGTAAGAGTATCTTTGCCCAGATGATTTAAGAGATCTTTTTCTGAAACTACACCTCCCATCTTATTGATGGTCTTTTTCAATTCATCAAAAACAGCGGATTCCTTTTCGTAAGTGTCTGCTTTTCGGATATGACTGATAGCATAGTTTTCTATCTGCCTGACCCTCTCTCTAGTGATACCATATTTTTTACCGATAGCTTCTAAGGTCATCTCTTTACCTTCTGGATTAAAGCCAAATCTTCCGACGATGACGTCTTGTGCCCTATCAGGCAAAGGACTCAAAAGTCGTTTGACCACTTGCTTAGGGTTAAATGATAGTGTGAAAATCTTGTTTTTGTTGGTCTCTTTTTTCATAAATTTATTAATTAATTATACCACAATATTATACAATATTTAATTTAATTTATAATATCACAACCAATATTTTTGTCAATTTCCCAAAAATCTTTATTTTACAAGGTTAAAAAACGAAGTTTATTATCTTGTTTTGGACAAAAATTACTTTTTTAGGTTTTTTGTTTTCAAGCCACTTCTGAATTGCAGGTAACGCTAAGGCTTTTTCTTTGACAGTTTCTTCATCAGCGTCGATTTCTGTCTCAATTTGTCCTCGGACTTTACCATTAACTTGAATTACAATAGTAATTTTGTCTTCCTTTACTTTTGCTTCATTAAATTTAGGCCACTTTTCCAAATGGATAGAAGTTTTGTGCCCAAGATTATTCCATAACTCTTCTGTCATATATGGAGCAAAAGGCGCCAAAAGTTTTAAGAAAGTGTCAAAGGTGCCCTTTGACACTTCGGGGGTGTGGTCTAATTCGTTAATAAAAATCATCATAGTAGAAATGGCAGTGTTGAATTTAAAGTTCTCAATGTCTTCCCCCACTTTTTTTATGGTTTTATGTAAGGAAGCTTGGAGCTGAGAGCTTGGAGCTTGAAGTTTTGATTTTTTTTCTTTTCTCTCTAAACTTTTAGCTTTTAGCTTTAAGCTGATTTTCCAAACTTTTTCTAAAAACCTTCTGGTGCCGACGATACCACCCAAATCCCATGGATACTGACCTTCTTCATTGAAAGGTCCGATAAAAGCCAGATACATCCTGACTGTGTCAGCTCCGACACTTTGGACTTGTTTGTCGGGGTCTATGACGTTGCCTTTACTTTTACTCATCTTCTGTCCATCTGGTCCTAAGATGAGTCCACGGTTCATCCTTTCTTTAAATGGTTCATCTTCGTTTACTAATCCCAAATCAAACAAAGCTTTATGGAAAAATCTTGAATACAAAAGATGCATGTTGGTATGCTCGGCTCCACCAGAATATCTACCCACAGGCATCCACTTTTTCATCTTCTTTTTATCTGCGAACTCTTTTTCATTTTTAGGGTCTGTATATCGCAAGAAATACCACGAAGAGTCTACAAAGGTATCCATGGTATCCACCTCAGGTCTCCAACCTTTGCCAAATATTTTCTCTACCCTCTCTTTCAATTCTTTTGAAGTAGCTAAAGGCGACTCCCCTTTCACAGTGAGGTCTATATCATCTGGTAAAAGCCAAGGCAAGTGCTCTTCGGGTATTTGATGAGGTTTACCTTCTGGATCATAGACTATTGGTATTGGACAGCCCCAATATCTCTGACGGCTAAGGAGCCAATCTCGGAGTTTGTATTTAATAACTCCTTCGCCAAATTTTTTAGTAATTTCCTTTCTAGCTTCTCCAGATTTCATACCATCAAATTTTTCTGAATTTATCAAAACCCCTTCACCAGTGAAAGCGGTGTCTTCGTTTTCTAATTTGTCTAAAATGAAATCTATCTCGGCATGAGCCATCAGGTCTCTCCCTTTCTCTTTTATATATGAATAATCGAGCCATTCTAAATTATGTATTTTAGCTTCTTCGGGAGCAAGCTCTTTTTGTTCGTCGTTTTTTAACTCAAAAAGTAAGGTCCAAGTATTGGTGACACGGTTTACATTTTTATGAGCAGCAAAAAATTCTGCTTGAGTTGGTCCACAGATGGTTTGTACTAATTTGAAATTTTGAAAACCAGTTTCTTCTTTTAGTTCTCTTTCAGCTGCTTCGGCTGGACTCTCCCCTTCTTCTATGCCTCCCGTTATAAAGGTGGTCCATGGTTGTTTTTTCCATCTTAGACACAAGATTTTTCCATCTTTTGAATTTCGAAGTATCACTATCACCGCTTTTCTGAAGACTACATCTTTGTTTGGTTGATGTGGGTTTTTGTGATCGATGAAATGAGGGATGATCACTTCTCTTATTGGTAAATTATATTTTTTAGCAAATTCAAAATCACGGTCGTCGTGAGCTGGGACCGCCATAACCGCTCCGGTACCGTAGTTATACAAAACATAATCAGCCACAAAAATTGGCACTTCTTCGCTGTTGGCTGGATTTACTGCTTTGACCCCTTTTACTTCTACTCCAGTTTTTTCTTTTTTAGCATCGGTTCGCTCTATCTCTGTCTTAGCTTTGGTTTCTTGTATGTACTTCTGGACTTCTTTTAAGTTTTCAATTTTGTCAGAAAGCTTTTCTATCAAAGGATGCTCCGGTGCCAAAACCAAATAAGTGACTCCATATAAGGTATCTACTCTGGTAGTAAATACTTTTATTTCTTCCTCTAAGCTCATAGCTTTTAGCTTAAAGCTGATTTCTGTCCCTTCTGACTTCCCTATCCAGTTTCTCTGAGCTTCTTTGATTGAGTTTGGCCAGTTTAAATCATCTAAACCGTTTAAGAGTTTTTCGGCGTAGGCGGTGGTTTTGAAAAACCATTGATCCAAATCTTTTTGGACCACTTCACTACCGCACCTCTCGCACTTACCTGTTACTACTTGCTCATTTGCTAAGACGGTGTCGCAAGAGGGGCACCAGTTTACATTGGCTTTGTTTTTATAAGCCAGTCCTTTTTTGAAAAATTCTAGAAACAACCATTGAGTCCACTTGTAGTATTCTGGGTCCGAGGTGATGACTTTACGAGACCAGTCAAAAGAGTTACCCATACTTTGGAGTTGGTTTTCCATATAGTCGATATTTTCATAAGTCCATTTACGCGGATCGACCCCGTGTTTGATAGCAGCATTTTCTGCAGGCAAACCAAAAGAGTCAAAACCAATCGGGAACATAACATTGAAGTTTTGCATCCTCTTCATCCGGACGAAAATATCTGGCACCGCAAAGGCATACCAATGACCAATATGTAAGTTGCCAGATGGATATGGAAATTCAGTCAAAGCATAAAAATTTTCTTTCCCTTTTGCTTCATCAGTAGTTTGGTAAAGGTTTTCTGCTTGCCATTTTTTTTTCCACTTTTTTTCTATATCTTTGTGATCATACTTTTCGTTCATCCCATTAAAAATTTAAAATAATAACTTATAATTATTGTTTGGGCCCCGTGAATTTCTAACGGGACAGGTGTTTACAATATACAACGAATATCAATATTTTCATAATCTTTGACATTTTTATTCCATATTATATAACATAGTAAGGAGATTAAGAGACAAATAAGTAAACAAATAAGTCTCTAAGTCGGTAGGTGTAATACCTACACAGGTTCTATGAAATAAAAAAAAGAAAGGAAGAAGAATGTCAGATTTTTTGGATCCAACAAGAATAGGCCCGAAGGCTGTAGCGCTGAAGGAAAGTCTAAGTAGAATGATCGTTGGCCAGGAAGAGGCGGTCCGCGAGATCGTCAATATCTATCAAATGCACCTCACTGGCTTGAACCCATCTGACCGACCGATAGGAAATTTACTTTTCCTAGGTCCGACAGGTACTGGTAAGACCCGTATTGTCGAAGCGACGGCCGAAAGTCTGGTAGGCAACCCTCGAGCTGTCATCAAAATAGACTGTGGAGAGTTCCAACACAGTCATGAGATCGCCAAGCTAATCGGATCTCCTCCTGGCTATCTCGGCCACCGGGAGACGCACCCACTACTCAGTCAAGAGGTGCTCAATCAGCACCAGACCGAGGCTGTGCATATCAGCTTTGTCTTGTTTGACGAGATCGAAAAAGCCAGCGACTCGCTTTGGAATCTATTACTGGGCATCCTCGACAAGGCGATACTGACTCTCGGCGACAACAACCGAGCGGACTTCTCTCGGGCCATGATCTTCATGACAAGTAATCTGGGTACTGCTGAAATGAGTGCCATTCTGAATCCCAAAATGGGATTCGCGGCTGGAATCAAAACACCGCCAACCAGCCTGAATAAAAAGATGACTGCAAAGATCTACCGAACCGGCACGGATGCCGCGCGGAAGAAATTTATGCCGGAATTCTTGAACCGGCTGGATAAGATCGTCGTCTTCAATCCGCTTGGCGAAGATAAACTTCGCAGCGTTCTTGACATCGAGTTGGGCATGGTCCAGCAACAGATTTTAGATTCCGACAATCCGAACTGTCACTTCGTGTTCCGCCTGAATGCAGCAGCCAAGACTCTAGTCCTTCACGATGGCACTGACATGAAGTATGGAGCCCGTCATCTGAAGCGCGCCATCAAGAAGCTACTTGTTCAGCCTATGTCAAACCTGATGGCGACCAACCAGATTCGAGGCGGCGACCTGCTCGTGGTCGACTGTCCAGACAGAGAACTCATCTTTGTTCGCGAAGAAGAGGGTCTCGAGTTTAATCAGATGGCCGAGATTGCTGGGTTTAAGGGTATGACCATGGCTGCTACCACCTAAGATGAAGTCCTTTCAACCCCGGTGGTGCGTTCACGCGTACCACCGGTTTTTTATTTTAGAATAATTGGGTCAATTATAAATTTAATACTACCCTCTCACTTGAGTGGGGTATGCGATAGGGTCGATGACTCTTTCAAAACATTGTCTACCTTCTTTATGGTTCCAGTTGCGACCTTGCATAACGTCAAAACCTTTCGTAGGGTAACCAGCATTTATCTCTCTTTCCTTTCCTTCAAATATTCTTTCTCGATTAAATTTGGCACAAAGTTCAAAAGTCATCTCCCCTGTCTTTCTGTATTCATAAGGTTTTTGAGTTTGAGGGTCTTTTATAATGTTTGGTAGGGACTCTGGTATAGATCCATAAACTTGCCAATTGTTTATCACTTCCCATTGGATATTTTGAAGGTCAGAAACTTTTTGATTATCATATCGAAGAAATCTCTGAGTTTTAGGTGAGCCCAAGACTCCAAAACCTAAAATGATAGCAATCAATATAATGACTGCTATGACACTAGCCCAAACTTTCCTACTTTTAGCTGAAACTCGGTCACGAATATCTTGGAGATAAAATCCAAAGACTGCTCCGGCTACTAGGAGGACTGCTAGGACCTTCAGGAGGAAAGCAGTTGTTATGTCTTGCCCGTCTAGGAGTTTGTAAAGTACTGTCACTAAGTCCCCTGCCAAGATAATACCAGCTACAAAAAGAGTGATATAAGTGAGCCACTTGCGAATTCCTAACTCCTTTTTAGCAGGATTTTGGGCATAAATTTTGTAAACTAACCAAGAAAGGACAACGAAGATAGGGAAAACGACTATCAAGGTAGCTACTGGCATACTGATTTCTGATCCTCCACCCCAAGCATAATAATTTTGAATTTCAGGAAAGGCACTGTTAATGATCTTGAATATCAAATTTAAGAAACTTATAACTACTGTATAAAGGGCCACAATAGCTCCTAGATGTAGAAAGAAATCTCGAGCGCTAGCTCGCCCTAAGCCTGTCGAAGGGTTGACTTGTTTTGAATTTGTTGAAGTGTTTGGTTCCATAATTTTAAATTAATTTTTAATCCCCAACTATTTTTGATTATATCATTTTTTATGTTAAGTTTCTTTTGGAGGCGACGTGACTGATACTAATCAAATTCTCGAAAGAGTAAAGAAGATCATTGAAGAGTTGGATCAACATGGTTTTGAGTCATGTAGTTTGGCTAGGGCAAAAACCAATCTCGCTAGCTGTAGCATGATGTCAGAAGGTGCTTCAAAGAAAAATACGGCTAGAGATACTCTTTCTCTCGCTAATATGGCACTTGCTAAGTTTTTTCGCTCGGAATTAGAGAAGGCACAAACTTACATGGATCCAGGAGATTTTACAGATATGGCCCTTGATCTTTTTAATAAAATGAAAGGGAAAGAGGTTACTCCCGAATCTTCAGCTGGTGAGATGCTAGTACTTACCTAAAGTTCTTTAGTCATCATAAGCGCCGACTTGATAAGAGTCGGCGCAGTTTTTTACACCACAAAACTCACTCAACACTTCAAAATAAGAGGGTGACCCTCTTATTTTGAAGTGTGGTGTAATTATATTTTAAACTCTATAACATCACCATCTTGGACGATATAATTTTTGCCTTCGGTTCTTAGTAGACCTTTTTCACGAGCAGAAGCATAAGAGCCGACTTCTAAAAGCTTATTCCACTCTATCACTTCAGCTCTAATGAACTTGTCGCGAAAGTCAGTGTGGATGGCAGTGCCGGCTATCGGTGCAGTCGAATTCCTTTTTATGGTCCAACCGCGAGTTTCGTCTTCGCCAGTAGTAAAAAATGTAATTAAATCCAATGTCTTGTAAGCTTTTTTAATTAAAATATCAAGTCCTTTTCCAAATATGGGATCAATTTCAATATATGTTCCCGAGGATATCCCGGGGATATCTCCGAGATTTCTATTTTCACTCACTTCAGAAGTGTTCAATATATAGAGGAGTGGCTTCATGGTCAGAAGTTGCATGTTTTTGATGAAAGGTCTTTCCTTTTCATCTAAATCAAAAAAGACAATAGAAGCAAACTTTTCGTCTTCTAAGACTTTGGCCACTTTCTTTAAGATACTCTCTTCGATCAAGGCTTCTTTGTTACCTCTTTTAACATCTTTAGCCAAACTCCCGAGCCTTTTAGTGACAGTTTGTAGGTCGGCTAAGATAAGCTCTAGATTGATGACATTGATGTCTCTAGTGGGGTTTATTTCTCCGTTGACATGCAAAACTTCTTTGTCATCAAAGATACGCACCACTTCAGCGATGGCGTCGCATTCTCTGATGTGTTGTAAAAATTCATTTCCTTTCCCTTCCCCTTTAGAAGCTCCTTTGACTAAACCAGCGATATCGACAAACTCTACTACTGCTGGCACCTTCTTTCCTTTCTTACCGGAAGGCAGGTTTGAATTTGAAAAATTCCAAAGTTTTTCTAGCCGTTCATCAGGCACAGGTATAATTCCTACCGATGGGTCGATAGTACAAAAAGGATAATTCTCCGCCGGCACTGATTTTTTGGTCAACGCATTAAACAGTGTGGACTTTCCCACATTTGGCAAACCGACTATACCAACTGAAATATTCATCCTTTAAATATCCTATTTTTTTGATAAAAATTCAAGTTTTATTTATTCAACTAGTTTCAAAAGATCAGAAAATGTATTTTCTTCTTTATATAAATCCCAGATAATTTTTCTCCACTTCTGTTCTTCTTCCTCACTACGTCCTCTATCTTTGGTTATTGGTCCAAAAGAAGTACGATCATTTAAAATTATAGGTATAGCCTCTTTTATAGGTCTTGGTAGTTCTTGGGGTTGATAATAATGACATAGCTCATGCATTATGACTCTGTTGATTTCTCCAGGACTACCAAAAAGAGGAGCTGCAAACCATTTATCTTCGGTTATATAATTATATGGAAATGAGAATGCTCTAACCAAACCACAAGTAATATTTGGATATTCTAATTTTTTCTCATAAAAATTTCCCAGTTTCTCTAAGAAATTATCTTGAATATTTTCCCAGTTTTCTCTTATTACTTGAATTTGCTTTTTTATAAAAGGATTTTCTGTATCAATTTTAACCTTTTCTGCAGAATCTTTACACAAATTGAAAAATTCTTCAGAAGCTTTGCTGTTTCTTTTTTGAGCTTCAAAAGCTTTATCTTCTATTTCTTTATCATATTTAAAATTTAACATTGAATTGATTATATCAAAATAAGAATGGCCTGCCACTGTTCGTGCGGCAGGCCATTGGTCGGAGGGTGAATCAACTGTTACAGTCGTCACAACCGTCACAGTGATCACCATCGGTGTCGCAGTCGTTGAAGCAGTCATCGCATTCGCCAGAAATTAACAAAGTGGATGGCTCTTGAACGTCTTCGTGCAACGAAAGAGTCTTCATTTTGTATCCTCACTTACTTCACCAGTTTTTGGATTTTGAATCTGGATATAGTTTCTAAGACTTCACCTATCGGGATCCCGTGTTCATTTGAAATTCCACGCACCGTAAAAGAAGAATCTCTTTTGGATTGCAGTATTCCAAATGTTTTAGGATCAACAAGTGACATTCCACCGTATCCTGATACCACAGTACCACCAAACTCTTCTTTTCGCAACACGGTGTGTCTAGAGAATTGGAGTATTGTGTCTGGGTCAACCAACTGAAGGGGTGTTTTCTTGGTAGGAGGTTTAACATCGGCTTCTCCAGTACAGTGGTGGTCTTTACCATCTGAAGAATTCCCCGCTTCGACAGGACATCCACCAGTGCATTGACGGAAGAATTTGCAGTCAGCGCACTCGTTTGAGTATGTTTGACGACGCCAATCATCCATTTTGAACCAGGCCGTTTGTAATCCTTCATCTGGAACAGAGCCATAGGTCTTAAGGGAATGACCACACGGTCTTAGTTGACCGTCTGCACCGATAGAGGCGCTAGTTATACCAGCAGTACACTTGCGACGTGCTAGGTACTGAAAGCGATCAATGTCTGATATTGCACACCAAGGGTAATGCTCAAAAACATCAATTTTGTAACCCCATCTTTTCTGCAGTTTCTCCATAATATCAAGACTGTGACGTAACTCCTCAATAGAAATAAGATTCTCAGAAAAACATGGAGCAATTGGTCCTGGGGCACAAGCTCTGGTTGCACCAAATTTGGGAACCCCCAGTTTTCCAACTAAATCTCCAGTCTGTTCAACTCGATCTATATTCCATTTGGTCAAGACCATGTTGACAGAGACATTGAAACCAAGTTGGCGAGCCAGCTTGATTCCATCGATAGTTTTTTGGAGACTGCCTGGATTTTGAGTTACTTTATCGTGAACATCTGCTGTATCGGCAACTATACTGGTCAAAATGCCTTGCACTCCCATGTTTTTGAGGGACTCCCCAATCTTCTCGGTGAAGAGAGTAAGGTTTGTGTTCACGGTGACAACCATACCAGACCTTCTCATTCCTTCAATCATTCGAAAAACTTGTTTTTGCTTCATGAAGGGTTCCCCTCCAGTGATTACTCCTCGGATAACCTGATGTCTTTCCAAGTCATCCGCTATCTTATCAATAGCATCATTTGAGAGTGTTACCCAAGGATCGTCATCATGCCTAAAATAGTTGTAGCAATGAAGACATGTTACGTTACACCGTTGGGTAATTTCAATTTGCACACTAATTGGTGCTGACAACCTTCGGTACATTTGATGCTCCTTTCCGTTCGAATTTAATTGTGTTAGAACAGTACTTTTATATTTTTACCAAAAAATAGTGGCCTTGTCAATTTTCTTCCTAAACCCATAATCCACCCCTCTTCGCTGTGGCGGAGGAAGTTTGATAGTAAATTCAAAAGGAATCCCTTTTTGATAGTCAGAATAGTACCGGATAGTGTTCAAACTATGCCTATCGATAAACTCATGATGGTTTATTTATAACACAAAAATCTATCTCGCAAGCTGTTCGGGTGATTTATTCTTATTCTTTTTTATAAAGTTAATAGCAAATTCTTCGTCAAAGACATCCATTTTTTCAAGTCGCCCCCATGATGCAATAGCTATGTTAGAATCGTTCACTTCTCGTAGAGAAATAATTACACTTCCTGTAAATTGTTGACCAATCTTTTCAAGTTTCCCTATTGTTTCTTCATCAACATTTTTATAAGTAATCCAAATAAAACCATGTTCAAGATTATGAACGGCGTTTATGTCTTTTATTTCACTACTATAAAAACCTCCTCTAACAGGACCAGCATGAGGACCTGAAGTTGGAGGATTTGAATTATATTCTGGAAGTGGTGAATTTTCTGATATATGCTCTTCACCTTGAATTGGAATAACTTGTCCGGGTCTTGAATCTTCTGATTTTTGAGCTATTAGTACTAATCCATACAATCCTCCACCGATGACAATAAATGAAATTATCCATACAAAATATTTTTTTAATATCTTGTTTTTTCTTTGTAATTCTTGAGAAGTTTTCTTTTCTCGTCGTCGTAATTCTTGACGTTCTTTTTTTGTTAATTCTGGTTGTTCTTCATTCATAATTGTTATATTTTATCTATTAATTTATTCACAAACATAAGGCATCTCAATTTTTCGAACTGTTAGTATGATAGAGTAACTCAAAAGTCCAACACCAATAAAGCCAAATTCTTCTCCGCCAAAAGGCAGGAATGTTATAACGCTAGCACCTCCGAATATTCCCAATACAGCACTTAGTATAAAGGTGCCACAGGCAGCGCAACCGATACCAAACATGCCACTTATAACACCTCCAATACTTGCATATGCTCCCGAACCTTTGAAAACTTTTCTTTGTTTACGGACGTAGTAAGCTAACAAAGCAATATTTATTCCAAACAAAACAGCAATAACAATAGTGTAAGAAGCTGATACAACGGTAAAGTTTGTAGCAATTGAGCCAAAGAGGCTAAGCGGAATGTTTATTTTTTCAATAAAAGTGGCACTGTCTGACCCTATTATAGTTACAATTAATTTCCAATTAGGAAGCCATATAGCAAAGGCAAAAGTTGCCATAGCTATAATCAGTGCTGTCAGAACATAACTAACATTACGAAATACTTTTTTAAATGCTGACAAAACCATAGATTATTATTCACGCAATGCTAAATCAATGAGTTGTTTGACTGAATTATATGGTTGAGCACCATTGATAGGGTAAGTATTGCCTTTTTTTGTAACAATAATACTCCACGGAGTTCCACGACCACCTGTTGCAACTGCGTTATCAATGTCGTTTTGTACATGTGAGTCATACTTACCACTCGCAACACACTCATCAATTGCAGATTGAGAAATACCAAGTTCCCCTATGATTTGTGGTAATACAGTATCCACATTAGTTTGATTGTTTGATGATGTTAACTCAAAAAGTCGGTCGGCAAATTGCCAAAAAGCATTATTACCACCTATTTCTGCTACACATTCAGAGATGACTGCTTCCAAACGGGCTTTGACTGGATGCAGTGAGTCTAATGGAAATTGTCTGTAGACCCAAGCCACTTGTCCACTTTGACCATATTCGTTCATAACTTGATTCATAGTATCGTGGAATCTTTTACAGAACGGACATTCAAAATCAGAGTATTCAATAATTTTTATTGGAGCATTAGGATCACCAAGGATATGATCTTCTTCTGTTATAGGATTAATATTTTCGATTGATTCTGTTTGTGGTTGTTCTGCTTGTGTTGGTTGTTTATTTGAAGCCGTATTGGTTGTTGATCCTCGTTCGAAAAACACAGCTCCGGCTATAAGTATCCCTGCGATAATTATGGATAGAGGGATTAATAACTTACTTGTTTTTGATTGTGTATTGCTCATAGTTAATTAATATTAGTTTTTAATGTATAACAAAAACACCAAACGTTGATATGCACCAGTATTAAAAATTATAAGCACAGGCACAAATCAACTATTGGTTATTACACCGGAGTATATTTTAGGATTAATTATTCCTCGTCTAAATGCTTCTTTAATTGAATTATAAAATGATAAGAAAAATTCTATTGTATTAAAAATGAGAATCGATAAAAGATATTTATGTATTCCGTTATTTTTTTCAAACAAGAATTTGTTTAATACCAGTGAAGTAAAAAATAAAATAAAAACACCTAAAAGTAGACCACTTTTTAATGTAATGGAGTTATTAACTAAAAAGATGGGACTACATTCCATAATTTCAATCGGACTACCATTAAAATGACTAGATATTTGAGACCCGCTACATGAAAAAATAGAGACAATAAATAACAACAGAATTGCTGCAAGAATTAATTTATTAGAAAGTAAAACAGATCTTAATTTATTGAACATTGTCTAAATTATATATTAAAAGTCGTTTTAATCAATTTTCGGTTTTCTTTATACCAACTAAAATATATATTAGATAAGAAAGTAAGCCAAGTTGAATAGTGGGGGTAAGACCAGTGTTCAAGATTGGGACAATAGGCATTGCTTCTGTATAGGCCCAATATCCAGCACTTAGAGCCTGCCATTCTATAACCACAGCCACTATAATTCCGAATATTATTGAATACCATAAACGTTTGCGAAAATATGTTACCGATAGAAAAAGAATTCCCATCCCTGTTATAAATAAAGCATCCAGCAAAGTTGCTTGAATGAGAAGCCATTGTGTCATTACACTACCATCAGGATGGTAGTAAAGTACTGCATGAGTATTCTCCCAAATCCAGTTTAGTACAAATGCATAAATAAAAATCTTTGAAAGTTTATTTAACTCTGTTTTGTAATTAATTTTATCCATTGAATACATCTCTTATTTTTACCAATCTTTACAACACTCAATGAGTTTATTGATAAAATTTTTAAAATTTGAAAAATTTCTAAAATTAAAAAGTAATAAAAATATAATCCAAAGTAAGATGATTGATAGAAGAACAGTTTGTTCTAGGTTAAAATATAAAAAAGAATATATTAAAAATACCAAAGAAACTAAAAATGGTAGTTTAAAAACAAAAAATTTCTTTGGTAATTTGGAAGATAAATAATACATCAGACCGACAGCATTACCTCCCATATAGATTCCTAAAATGAGAGGATTAGCTGTAATTTTTAAAAATAAATTTGCAATAATTAGTATTATCCAAGTACTAGCAAAGGCAAAACAGAGAGCGCACAAATCTTTAAAAATGGCTCTTAATCCTAAGCCAACAAAAAAAAGAGTTATTGTTATTAATATAGGATATAGCATCAAATAAATTGAATTATTAAGGAAATTATAATTAGAAGAATAATAGTGATGATGATTCCCTGATAAGGAACTAATTTACTTCCTCTTATTTGAGAGATTTGTTTACTTAAGGTTGGAGAAATTAAAAGAGTTAAAACTCCAAGTGGTAATCCCGCTAGAAATAAATTAACCGCAAAAGTCTTTCCAAATTCACCCCAAAATGGGACATACAGCGGAGCATAATCTTTGACTAAAGGCATTATAGGGATAATGGTGCTTAGGAAAATGACTATCACCAATATCGGGTATTGATATGGTACATATTTTTTCTTAGGTAATTTGGCAATCCACATTCCTAAAGCTATGGCAAAAGCACCTATAAGGACTCCGATAATCATAGAGGATATTCCGAAATAAGTAGCTGCAATAGCTAGAGCTCCAGCTCCAGCAATACAGAGTGGGCAATGGGCTGAAGCTATTTTAGGTATTAGAGATAAAATACCAAAAACTAAAAAGGGATATTTTTTCATTTTTTACATTTTTAAGAATAACTCCCCCAAACTTCCGTCGTTGTTAATTTCATAGATTATAAAATCAGATTTAGGTCCAGGCATTCCTGGAGAACCAGATGGCATGCCGGCCATCCCTATGCCTTTTATATCAGGTTTTTCAGTAAGTAGTTTTTCAATAGCTTCATTTGGAATATGTCCCTCTATAATATATCCGTCAATTTCACTAGTATGACAACTCCAAACCTCTTGTGGTATTTCCATATTTTGTTTTAGAGTCGAAAGAAAAGCATCGCTTATATTATTTTCATTGACTTCATAACCTTGTTTTCTCATATATGATCCATAAACCTCACAACACCCACAAGTGAGTGATTTGTGGAGCTTTATTGTAAGAGCATCACTTTTATTGTTTACAATTTTGCTGTTATCAGATGGAATAAATCTCATCGAACCAAGTCCAATTATCAGGGCTAAAATGATAAAAATAATTGTTTTTGTTCTCATAATCTAAAATTAATTAATAAATAAATTTTTAAAATCAAACTCTCTCTAAATTAATTTTTCTTAAAGATAAAGCATTTATTACTACAATTACTGTAGAAAGACTCATCACTAAGGCACCGATTTCTGGTCGTAAGAAGAATCCCCAAACAGCAAATACTCCGGCGGCTGCAGGAATAGCAATAATGTTGTATCCAAAGGCCCAGATGAGATTTTGAATCATTTTCTTATAGACTGCTTTGGCTAGGATTATAAGTCGAGCAACGCTTTCGGGATTGTTCTCTGTCAAAATTACATCTCCGGCTTCTATAGCCACATCAGTTCCAGCTCCAATAGCTATGCCAGCATCAGACTGAGTGAGAGCAGGAGCATCATTTACTCCGTCTCCTACCATCAATACCACATTGCCTTTTTCTTGAAGTTCTTTTATATGTTTGTATTTGTCTTCAGGTAAGACTTCAGCGAAATAAGTGTCAATATTAAGTTCTTGAGCTACACTTTTTGCTGTGTTTACATTATCTCCTGTGAGCATAGCTACTTTTATTCCAAGGGAGTGAAGTTTTTTAATTGTGCTATAAGATTCTTTTCTTATTTGATCAGCAAGACTTATAAGACCAATGACTTTTTCACTATTTGCTACAAAAACAACTGTCTTAGATTTTTCTGAAAGATTCAAATATTTTTCTAAAGCCTCTTTAATATTTATACCTAATTCATCCATCAATACTTTATTACCAACAATATAATTTTTACCAGAAATATCTGCTTGGATACCTTTGCCAGCAATATTTTTAAAATTACTTGGCTCCGTAAGTTCAATATTTTTGCCTTTGGCATAAGAAACTATCGATCGACCAATAATGTGCGAAGAATGTTTTTCAAGTGAGGCCGTAATTTGAAGCACTTGGTCTGCACTTCCTTCTCCAAAAGATAAAATATCGGTAACTCCAAATTCCCCCTTGGTTAGAGTGCCTGTTTTATCAAAAACCACATAATCAGCTTTTTTAATAACCTCTATTTTGGCTAGATTTTTTATAAAAACTCCATTTTTTACAGCAAGAGAAGTGGCGATAGTGGTAACGGTTGGTATAGCCAGACCCAGTGCATGAGGGCAAGCAATAACAAGGACAGTGATAGCCAGAGTTATGGCAAAGACGAAAGGTTGCCCGATTACAATTGACCAAATAAGAATGGTGAGTATGGCTGCTATAAGAGCTACAAAAGTAAGGATTGCAGAAGCTTTATCAGCAATTTTTTGTGAGTTAGGTTTAGTTTTACTGGCCAAAGAGATTAACTTTTTAATTTGACCAATGGTCGAATTATCTCCTACTCGTGTAATTTTTATAGTCAAAGACCCATCAAGAGCGATTGATCCAGCGATAGCCTGCATCCCTTTTTTCTTTTCAATAGGTTTTGATTCTCCGCTTATGAGAGACTCGTTTACATTTGAGACTCCGTCTATTATTTCTCCGTCAGCTGGAACTTTTTCTCCGGGTTTTACCAGTACAACATCTCCTTCTTTTAAATTATCTACGTTAATTTCTTCTTCTGTGCCACCAGAAATTCTGTGAGCTTTTTTAGGTAAAAGTTTAGCTACTTCTTGTAGAGCGTTTCCAGCCGCAGAACTAGAACGAGCCTCCAAAAAATGCCCGAAAAGTAGAACCCAAACTAAAGTAGATATTTCAAGATAAAACTCAACCTCAAGGGATGGAATAAAAGTAGAAGCTACTGAAAAAAGGTATCCTGCTGCTACTGCCAGAGAAACTAAAGTCATCATGCCATATTTTTTGGATTTTATTTCGTGCCAAGCATGTTGAAAAAATATTAGTGAAAATCCGAAAATTATGGTGGCTATTCCAAATTGCATCCATTTACCAAGTTCAAAAGTTGGTAGGTTTAAAAATCCGACTACTGATTTATTTGTCAGAGCTAAAGGTATTAAAAGAGCAGTAACAATCCAAAATCGACGCAAAAAACTTTTTGCAGATCCATGACTCATCATGCTTTGATTATCATGATTATGATTATGGCTTTTAGCCTCTTCTTTATTTTTTTCTGTATGACAACAATCCATTATTTTATATCTTTTTTTATTTTTTCAAATTCCTCCTTGGAAATTTCTCCTTTAGCATAGCGTTCTTTGAGAATATTTAAGGCAGACTCATCGTCTTTGTCATTTTTATTCTCACTCCCATCCTGATTAGCTAACCACTTGACAAGTGCGATAATACCAACAATTATTAAGACCCAAAACAAGATCATAAAAATCCAGCCAAGCCCGCTAAAAGGCATAAAACCAAAATTCATCATTTCGAAACCACTTTCACCCACATGAGCGCTGGCTATAAATGGTAAACCAAATAATGGTATCGATAATGTAATAATTATTTTTTTCATCCAATTGAAAGTTTTCATATTTTTTTAATTTTAATTTTAATATTAATTTATATTATATATTATAAGTTATTGATAACATTTTTTAATTTTTCCTCTATTGTTTTGGCGATATCTGTCAAAGATTGATTATTAACCATTTCCATTGCTACGGTCGGGAGAATTGCCGAAACAAAGACTTTATCTTTTTTTTCATATACAATCACATTACACGGTAGTAGAAGTCCAATATCTTTTTCAGCTTCAAGTGCTTTGTGGGCAAAAGGTGGATTACAAGCACCTAGAATAATATAATTGTCGTAATCTATACCTAACTTTTTTTTAAGAGTGTGTTTGACATTAATTTCAGTCAGTATGCCAAAGCCCTCTTTTGCTAATTCTTCTTTTGTATCTTCTACTGCTTCAGTAAATGATAAATTTACTTGTTTTTTATATCCGTAATTCATGATAATAAATATTTAATATTAATAATATTTTTAATTTTTAGATTACTTTTTCTTTGAAACTTTATATACATCCATAATTTCTTTGATTGCTTTTTTATCCTCTCCCGATCTAATTTGTTCAATTACATGTGTTGAAAGGTGGTTTTCTAAAATAATATCTTCCACCGAAGAAAGAGCTTTTCTGACAGCTGATGTTTGGGTGATAATATCAATACAGTATTTCTCATCATCAACCATCTTTTGAAGACCTCTAATCTGACCCTCTATGCGACTTAGACGATTTTGCACCTGTTTTTTTATGGTTTTCTTCATATACTCTATAATATACCCTCTGGGGGTATATTGCAAGTTTAGAGGTGGGGATAACAAATTTGACAAAGGTAAATTTATTATTTTTAACGTGATAATCTTATTGACATATTTTTTATTTCCCTCTAATATTTAAGCATTAACGCAAACACTTAAACATGCTTAAGACATCAGAAATATCAAAAATAAAAAAGAGCATAAAAGGAGGAGATGAAATTACCTCTTATTTGTTTAGTGTGCTTGGAGATAAAAATAGATACCGTATAATGAAATTACTCATTAAAGAAAAAGAATTATGTGTCAGTGAGTTGGCTAAAGTTTTGGATATTTCAATTTCGGCGGTATCTCAACATTTAAGAATTCTTGAAATGTCTGGACTAGTTACTTGCGAGAGGGATGGTCAAATGATGTGCTACAGGCCAAGAATCGAAGATCCAAAAATTAAAAAAATTATAAGTTTAATGTAAAAAATTATTATGAAAAACGTAACAATATATAGCACTCCTACCTGCCACTTTTGCCACGCAACCAAGGATTTTTTCAAAGAAAATAATATTGAATTTACTGACAAAAATGTTGCTGTAGATAGAGAGGCAGCCGAAGAAATGGTCAAAAAATCTGGTCAGATGGGAGTCCCTGTTATCGATATAGATGGAGATATCACAGTTGGTTTTGATGAGCCAAAACTAAGATCTATCTTAGAGATCGCATAAATATAAAAAACTAAACTAAAATGTTGGCACTTATTATCCCATCATTTTTTGCAGGCCTACTTACTTTCTTGGCACCATGTACCCTGCCTTTGGTGCCAGCGTACTTGACTTTCATTGGTGGTACTTCAACTAAAAAGTTAGATGGCTCAGGAGAAAATGAAGAAAAAACATCTTCTCAAAGGAGTAGAGTATTTTTTAACGGATTATTCTTCGTACTCGGATTTAGTTTTGTTTTCATTATCTTGGGATTGTTTGCTGGAGCATTAGGAGGATTCCTGGACTCTGGAAGAATTTGGTTTTCTCGTATCGGAGGAGCGCTTATCATCTTGTTTGGACTATTGATGCTTGATATTATCTCTATTCCCCAGCTTTCTTCTGAGAAAAAGTTTGGTATAAACGCCAATAGCAAACGTAGGGGCACCTACGGATTTTCTTTTCTTGTTGGAGCTATATTTGGATCCGGTTGGACCCCATGTATTGGTCCTATCTTGGGCTCCATCCTCATTATCGCTGGCTCAAGTGCTACTGCAGGATCGGGTGCAATTCTCCTAGGAGTGTTCTCACTTGGTCTTGCTATACCATTCCTACTTATTGCACTAGGTGTGGGTAGAGCTCAAAATCTGATAGACAAATATGCAGATAAACTAGGATTTATAACAAAAATAGGTGGAGTGTTGCTTATAGGGTTGGGTATTTTACTTTTAACTGATCAAATGTCTCTTTTAATCTCTTATGGTTATAGGATATTTGATTTTATAAATTATGAAGCATTATTAAATTATCTTTAAAATTATATATGAGTACTAAAACAATTATCTCTATAGTGATCGTAGCAATACTGTTGTTGGTAGGAATAAGTTTCTTGGCAAAAAGAGATGATCCTCTACCTTCAGCGCATACCAATACTACTATGCCCTCTAATAATGTTGATGTAGTGGGAGGTTCCAGTCTGCCGGCTGCTCCAAACTTTTCCCTTCAAGATCTGAATGGTCAGACTGTCACTTTGGCGGATTATAAAGGAGTGAAGCCAGTAGTCTTAGATTTTTGGGCTACTTGGTGTCCAAATTGTCAAAGGGATATGCCAAAACTAAATGGTTATTATGAGAAGTATAAAGATCAAGTTGAAGTCATTGGTGTCAATCTTCAAGAAAAGAAAAGTCTAGTTGATAAGTTTGTAGAACAAAGAGGTATCACCTTTCCTATTGTCCTTGATCCGCAAAAGGCTGCTTCAAGAGGTTTTGGTGTTAGGTATACTAATTATCATGTTTTGATAGATATAAATGGAAATGTTTTCAAAACTTTACCAGGAGACATATCTGAATCAGACATCAAATTATTAATCGGAGCTAATTAAAATATATGGAAACAAAAAAACTTTTTATACCCATACTTTTGGGTACTGTGCGTAAAGGTAGACAAAGTGAAAATGTAGCAAATTTGTTACTCAAAAAAATGGAAGAGCACCCAGAAATTGAAACTAAACTCTTTGACCCAAAAGAGATGGACTTACCTATGGATGATGAGGGTGGTTACACTGGTCTTAAAGAAAAAAATCCTGAATATCGTGATGCTATAGTGCGAGCCGATGGTTTGGTCGTAGTTTCTCCAGAATATAACCATGGCTACCCAGGCAGTTTAAAAAGAGCTCTTGATATCTTACTTAAAGAATATATACACAAGGCTGTAGGGTTGGTAGGAGTCTCAGCTGGTGGTTTTGGAGGAGTGAGAGTGATTGAACAACTGGTTCAAGTGGTCAGAGAGCTTGGTTTGGCTGTCACCTTTAAAGATCTTTATTTCTCCAAGGTTCAAGATATGTTTGATGAGAGTGGCAATCTGACAGATGAGTCAGCAAACGAACGTATTGATGGCTTTTTGACGGAGTTGGTTTGGATGTCAAAGACGATGAAATGGGGCCGAGAAAATCTTAAATAAAAAATATGGGCAATACAATAAGAATAGTTGGTTTAGTCGTTGTTATCATCGGAATAACCATACTTTTTTTAAAGGGTGATAAAGATGAGGATAAGATAGCTAAAGAAGTAGTCAAAACAGAAGACGGCGTATCTAGAGTTTTTGCTTTTAAAGATAGTGGTCTTAAAACCAATACAGCCAAAGCCTCAATACCACTAGATCAGGTTTTGAGTGGTGGTCCTGGTAAAGATGGCATCCCTGCTATTTTTAAACCAAAATTCACTAACATCAAAGAAGCTGAAAAGAAAATAAATGACGATGTCGATGGTTTGGTGGTCAAGGTTGGTGATACGGTGAGGTTTTATCCATACAACATTATGGTCTGGCACGAGATCGTCAATGACAAGGTTGAGAGCAAAGCCTTGACCGTTACTTTCTGTCCTCTTTGTGGCTCGGCTATTGTCTTTGAAGCCGACATTGATGGCAAAAGGGAACAGTTTGGAGTATCAGGAAAACTATTTGAATCAAATCTTTTAATGTATGACAGAAGTACCGAAAGCTTGTGGTCCCAATCAATTGGGACTGCCGTAGTCGGTGATAGGACAGGAGAAGAACTTACCGTCTATCCATCGCAAGTTCTTTCCTTTAAAACTTTGAAAAAAAAGTGGCCCAAGGCACAAGTCTTAAGCACTGATACTGGTTATAACAGGAATTATAATTTCTACCCGTATGGAAATTACGATGATAATGATGAACTCTTCTTTCCTGTTTCCGTAAATGACAATCGCCTACCAACCAAAGAAATAATGTATGTAGTAAATAGTAATGATAAGTCTGTAGCTTTCGTGGTCAAAGATCTTAGCGAAAACATTGTGTCAGTAGATGCTGGAGGAAGCGAAGTGACAGCAGCTATTATTGATGGAGAAATAGTAGTTAAAGATGCCACTGGAAAAGTACTCCCAGGCTATAACGAAATGTGGTTTTCTTGGGCTACTCATCATCAAGAAGACGGCGTAGTTTGGCAAAAGTAAATTTAATTATTGACTAGTATCTCTTAGGTAAGCCAAAGCACCATAGAGTCCTCCAAAGTCGCCTAGTTCGGCTTTTTTGATGGGTGGAATTTGAGGAAATATCTTTAAAATTTCTTTTAGATAGTTTTCGGTTTTGTCTAGTGGTATGGCAGGATCGCCAGTAATCATCGAACCACCAAGAACCACACAATCGGGAGACCACTCAACAATTATATTGTTTAAACCAACGGCCAAGTTTTTAGCATGTTCATCCCAAACTTTCGGATCAGTTATTTCTTTTGGATTTTGACCTGTCTTTTTTTCTAAGGCTTTGCCAGAAATCATATCCTCCAAAGTTTTGCCTGATTCAATATCTATAATTTGTTTGCCTGGTTCAAAACCAATAGCTCTCTCATCTATTTTTCCTTCCACAATCCTAACTCCTCCTACTCCAGTAGAAACGGTGATATAAGCCACAATATTAAAGTCCCTACCCGCTCCCCAATTAGCCTCACCCAATCCTACAATAGCTGAATCATTTTCTATAAAAACATCTGCATCAAAATTTTTATTTAAATCTTCTTTTAATTTTTCTGAGCCCCAACCAGAAATATTCCTACTCATACCCCCGGCTATTTTTTTGATCTCTCTATCCCCTGCGGTCTCTTTGATTAGCTTAATAAAAATATCACTTTGCTCCTCGTTATCTTTAGGTGTCTTTATGACATTTGGTTTTTCAAACACTTCCCCGTCTACAGAGTAAGCGACTCTGATCTTGGTAGCACCGATATCAAAAAGTATTGAGTTCATAATGTTGTAATTTAGTCGGCTAAATGTTTTTTGTATTCTTCTACTTCCGGTTGACCATATGGATTGACTTTCAACAGTTTGGCAAGTTCTAGGGTGACGTCCATCATAAAAGCCATAAAATTGCCTAATTCTCTTTCGTTTATCTTCTCTATTTCGTATTTGATAAAAGGAAGTCCTGCGTCTTTATATGCTTTAGAGATATCTTCATAAGCTTTCTCATTTACACTTCCTTTTATTTCATCACGAGAGCGGATAAAAACAGTGAATTTATTTTTAGGACCACCTAAGTTGAGCTGAAGCATAGAGTGCATATCGACTGGTCCGATAGAAACTGTGGGAGTAAGTCCAATCCTTTTGCCTTCCTTGTTTTCCTTACCCAAACTTTCGGCTATTAATTGCCGGCACCATTTACCCAAATCTTCGAGCTCTGAATTAAAGATAAAAAAGTTTAGGATATCTAAACCTTTTTGGTAATTGTCAAAAATGTTTTTAGCTAAGTGCTCTACTTCCCTGTTTTCTTCTAACTCGTACTTTTGGTCTATCTCTTTGCCTCCTGCGACGAAGGCTTCTGCATCTAATCCGGCTATCGAGAGCACTGTAGTATGAGGGGTGGTAAAAGCACTAAAACGCCCACCGACACCTTCAGGCCAAGCTATTTTTTCTATTGCTTCTTTTTCTGCCAATTGCCAAAGAGGAGAATCGGGAGTTGAAATCACCAGCACTCTTTTACTGATAGGAGAGCCAAACTTTTCAGCCAAAATATCAAAAGTTTTGTTGTACGACTCTAGGGTTTCTGCAGTTTTGCCAGATTTGCTTATGGCTATCAAAACTACCTCCTCTAAATCTATTATTTCATTTTTAACAAGACTCGCTATCTCTGCGTACTCACGCACGTCTGGAGACTCTAAGAAAAAAAGTTTCTTGCCCACGGATAAGGCAGGTCTGTTTTCATCGGTGCTATATAAAGTCATGGCATTCCAAACTGCCTTGGAAGCTAAGTCCGAACCGCCAATGCCAACTACGAATATATATTTAGCCTTTTTGTATTTTGTATTCATACCTAAATTATACCAAAAAAGGAAACCCTACGATAGCACGTAGGGCTTCTACTCCTCGAAGACAATCGAGAGTGGGCGGATCAGGCGGGGTAAAGAGTGTAGATTCCCGCTGGAGTGACATGGCCCCGTGGCCTTTCCTCTTTCTTTGTTGCTGTGATGCAGCCCTTTTTTATTGCAAGAGATGCATTACATGAAGTGCATGTTGCCACTCCGCGTTTGCTCAGGAGGTTCCTAACCACAAGAGCGAACGTCATGTGACAGTTTGGGCAGGCGTTTTGCATTTCCTTTTGTTCCTTCCTTTAATTTGAATAGGGGGAGGTTTTTGGACTTCCATAAAATATTATACACCTATATTAAAAAAAAGCAAGTGTTTGGCCAAAATCTGTGGATAAGTAATGATTTTAAATACAATCAAAAGGCCGCTGCGTCAACTACGCAGCGGCCACGATAGATATGGATCACCTCCCTTCAAACAGTGGAAAATTGCATCCGAGTGTTAGTCAGACCTTTCCGACGGAATGACATTCTTACAAGTAGAGCTGGAGTAGAATCTGGTTCTCCGATTATGATTTCCGGAGTCTCTCCGAATCTAGCTTCTACTGCTTTTCTCGCCTTTTCGACGTATTTCGAGTTGATGCCAAGTACATACAACTTTTCGGCTTCTGCTAACGCTTCCCTTGCTTTTTTCTCAGAAAGGTTTTTTCCTGATTTTGGTCGCAAGTTCTTTTTTTCTCTCCTAATCAATTTTCTCAACTTGAGTGAACTCCTTTGGTGTATGAGGTTAGTTGCTTTTCTAATAAAAAAAATACTCCTCTATAATAAAAAAGTCAATAGAACTGTGGATATCTATCTTAGATCCGCAAACTCTATCCAATTTGGAATCTCAAAGAGAGTAGGGTCCACCTTTGGCCAAGGCGAACACTCGTAGTTCATTTTGTCTCTAGTTCCGACGATCTGGGCTTGCTCTTGGGGGGAAGCATTTTTGGTGGCGCTTTTGGCGACGTTAGATTTGTATCCGATGTTTTGGAGAGAAGTCCAAGTATAAGCTGTTTTGTTTTTTATCATTAAAAAGCTATTAAACTTGCCTTCTACCGAGTCTGTTTGTATCTTGAATTCTCCATAAAGATTTTCTCCATCAGTGTGTATTACTCCTAGGATTTTTGAGGCGCCATCTGTTTTTTCAAAACTACAAACATAAGGTCTCTCCAGCCTCATAATACCTCCAATAGCATAATAGCCACTTATTTCCCCGCTTGTTCCTACTACCGGTATCTCTGGCTTGTTTATGTATCCGTATCCCAAGAATAATAAGATAACCACTACCACCCCAACCAAGGCGAATGTAATTTGATTTTTCGTCTCTTTTTTCATTTGATTTTGCAAAATCATGTCGCATGCTACGTCGATTAAAGTGCGACTAAAAAATTATAGCATAAAATTTGTTAGACTGAACGCCTCTGTGTTGTATAATAAGATTTACTCATGTTTTATAAAAAAATTTTAAAGCCAATATTGTTTAAATTTGATCCGGAGAAAGTCCATGATTTTTTTGTGGCCACAGGGGCTTTAGCTGGCAAGAATTGGTTTTTAAAAAAAATAACACGTGCTTTTTATGGTTATAAAGGTAAAGATATTTCGAAAATAGTAGACGGACTAACATACCGAACCCCTTTTCTTCTTTCGGCTGGTTTTGATTATAATGGTAAACTTCCCGGTATTTTGCCTCAAATTTCTTTTGGTGGGGAAGAAGTTGGTTCTGTTACCGCTAAACTGTGCCACGGGAACAAAAAACCACGCCTCACTCGCCTACCAAAGTCACGCAGTATCATTGTCAATAAAGGTTTGGCTAATGATGGAGTAGAAACCATTATCAAACGATTAAAAAAATTTAAAAAAGAAAAAGGTTTTGTGGTTGGGATCTCTATCGCTAGGACCAATGATAAGGAATCTATTAGTACAGAAGCAGGTATCGAAGACTACTTTTATAGTTTTAAAAGGCTAAATAAAGAAAATGTCGGAGACTATTATACTTTAAATATATCTTGCCCTAACGCTTTTGGAGGAGAGTCTTTTGCGGTCCCTAATTTGCTTGAGATACTTTTAACCAAGATATCTTCTATCCCCTGTCAAAAACCTATTTATATAAAGATGCCGATCAATTTAGAGTGGACAGATTTTGACAGTCTTCTCAAAGTGATAGCAAGATTTGAAAATATAAAAGGGATCATCATAGGAAACTTAAACAAAAATTATAATTCGTTAGATCATCGAGAAGAAGCTCCAGAGCAGTATTGCGGAGGTCTCAGTGGTAAGCCATGTTTTGAAACTTCAAACAAATTGATCAAACAAACTAGGAGTACTTATGGCGACAGATTTACTATCATTGGTTGTGGTGGAGTGATGTCTCCTGAAGCTATGATTAAAAAATTTAAAGCCGGCTCTGATCTAGTAGCCTTGATAACAGGGATGATTTATAATGGTCCCAGCTTTATCAAAGAGCTGTCAGATTATTATGCTAAAAATATTGAAATTTAAAATGAATACCACAAAAACAATAGGATTTGTTTTGCTCGTTATTGCTGTGGGACTCTTGATTGCCCTCATTCCTAAAGGTGAAATAAATGCTCCTGTCACGGATACTAATCCTTCGGTAATAGATGGTATAGATGGTGATGGTTTACTTAAACAAAATATTCCAGGACAGAATTCTCTTGATACCGACACTCCGAAAGAACTGGAAACCACTCCTTTATCTGATAGTCCCAAAGACATTGCTTGGGCCACTTTTCAACAATATTTAAAATATAATAGAGATAATGATTTGGAAGGGGTTAAAAGTATTGTTTATAAAATAGCCCCTATCTGTGAGGATCTTAAAGATATAATTGATTGTAAAGCGAGGATGAGTTCGGCCTATGCTTATGGAAAAGACTTGAATAAGAATGATTTTGTAAATGTATGGAGTGATGACAAACAAATCATTCTGTCGACCAATTTTAAAATAGAAGAAGATAAGAATTTTTTGGGTCGCAACAGGGCCATTATCTACTTTATTAGAGATGCAGAGGGATTAAAACTTTTGAGCTTCAGTCCCTTCAAAGGGATTGTCATCAGTAAGGGAGAAGCTTCAAGAAAAGAACTTGACGACAGAATAATTATTTTCACAGAAGATCGGGATCAAGATGGTATAGCTGACTATAGTGAAGAATGTCTAAACACAAAAAAAGAAACCTGTACCAAAACAGACCCTAAAGTTCGTGATACTGATGGTGACGGTCTCTGGGATGGAACCGAAGATCTGATGGATTTGTTATAATTAATATCTTTTGGTGCGAGGCTTTCTTTTTATAAAAATTTTAAATTATTTTAAATTAATTATTTTAAATTTATTGGTTAGAACAATTTATTACCATATTCTATTTTGATACTTAACAAATTTGACGATCGTCAGATTTGTTAAGTAGTGATGGTTAAGTTTTATTGAGAAGAAATTTATTTTTTACTGGCTTTTGAGCGTTCTATTTCAGTTAAGTATTTTTTGCGGATACGAGTAGATTTAGGAGTGATTTCTAGGTATTCGTCTTCAGACATTATCTCTAAACCACTCTCAATAGTGATCACTGTAGGAGGGGCCAAGTATGCTTTGTCGTCATTACCGCTAGAACGCATGTTGGTTAGTTGCTTCCCTTTGGTTGGATTAACTGTCATATCATCTCCTTTAGCGGTGTTGCCGACAACCATTCCTTCGTAGACTTCAGTAGTTGGAGCAATATAAAGGGCTCCCCTAGTTTGCAAATTATCTAATGCAAAAGCTAGAGCCTTGCCGTTTGCCATTGATACCATAGAGCCGGTGTTTCTTTTTTGGATTGCTCCGGCGTAAGGTTTGAAGCCAATAACTTGGCTAGAGAATATTCCTTCACCTTTAGTATCAACTACAAATTGGTTTCGATAACCCAATAGTCCACGAGTGGGTCCTTCAAACAGGAGTCTCAGGTGGCCGTTGTGAGTTTTGGTGCTGGTCATTAAAGCGCCACGTTTACTGAGTTTTTCGATCACTACTCCTTGCATTTCTTCTGGGATATCGATAGTGATCTCCTCAAAAGGTTCGCTCTTTACTCCTTCTATTTCTTTGACGATGACCCGAGGTTGAGAAACTTGAAGTTCAAAACCTTCCCTTCTCATATTTTCTAAAAGGATGGCTATGTGGAGTTCTCCCCTACCATAAACTTTCATCTCATCTCCTTCGAAGTCTACCTTTAGTCCAACGTTCACTTCGAGTTCTTTTTCTAAGCGGGCTCTGATTTGCCTACTGGTGACGAAGTTCCCTTCCTTGCCTCCAAACGGAGAATTATTAACTAAAAAGTTTAAAGCAATAGTCGGCTCATCCACTTTAATAGTTGGCAAACTCTCTGTCGCTTGGTCAGAGACTATAGTGTCTCCAATATATATATTTGGTAAGCCGGCTAACATTACGATATCTCCTGCCTCGGCCTCTTTAACTTCTTTTCTTTTTATGCCTTCAAAAGTAAATATCTTTATGATCTTTCCTCCTTCTACTCCACCCAAAGCTTTTTTAACAAAAACTTTTTGCCCATCTTTGATAGTGCCTTCATAAATTCTGGCAATAGCCATCCTGCCTAAAAAGTTGTCGTAAGCCAGGTTGAAAGGTTGAGCTTTGAGAGGGTTTTCAGTTTTTTGTTTAGCGGGGGGCACTTTTTCTAAAATAGTATCTAGTAAAGGTTTGATGTCTTTGCTTTCATCATTTATTTCTTTCATAGCAACCCCATTTTTAGCGACGGCATAAACAGTGGTGAAGTCGAGTTGTTCCTCGGTTGCCCCTAAATCAAAGAAGAGTTCAAATATTTCGTTATGTGTCTTTTTGATGTCAGCGGCTTTTTTGTCTATTTTGTTTAAAACCACTATTGGTTTGTGACCAATCTCTAAAGATTTTTTCAAGACAAAGCGGGTCTGAGGCATAGGGCCTTCTTGAGCATCTACTACCAAAAGGACTGAATCAATAGAACGCAAGATACGCTCTACCTCTGAACCAAAGTCGGCATGCCCAGGAGTATCTACTATGTTTATCTTAGTATTCTTATAAATTACAGAAGCATTTTTAGAATAAATAGTAATACCACGCTCCTTCTCGAGTGTGTCTGAATCCATAGAAGCACCTTCTTCACCAAAACCAGTCTGTTTCAAGATGGCGTCGGTTAAAGCAGTTTTGCCATGGTCCACGTGAGCTATGATTGCTATATTTCGTATCTCCATTTTTTATAAAACAAAATCCCTTCCGGGAAGTAATTTACATAATAACATAAAAATACTAAAAAACCACCTTGCTATGACTTATAGTTATGTGGCTCTTTAGTATCTTAAATATAGATTATGATAAGTGTTTAGAAACGAGCTTGGTCATCTTAAACATATCAACGACAGCTTCTCCTCCAAAGACTTTCTTCAAGTTTTCATCAGCGACGATGTTCCTCTTGTTCTTAGGGTCTTGAAGATTTTTGCTTTTGATGTATACCCAGAGTTTTTTAACAACTTCGGATCGAGGCATAGGACCTGCTCCTACTACTTTTGCTAGATCTTCACTTACATTCAAAGGCTTCATGAAGCCTGTATTTGCTTTTGCCATATTTTTAAAATTACTCTATTAAATGATAATAAACTGATTATATAACATTTCTATTATAAAACCACAACACTAGTTATTTCTTAAATATTCTAGCATAGTTTCAGCGTCGCTGACTTTGAAGGGATCGTCCGGATTATTATCTTTCATTCCTTCTTCAGCAAATACTTTTTTAATCTCTCCATCATCCACAAACATACTGTATCTCCAAGAGCGCTTACCAAATCCGAGGTTATGTTTCTCCACAAGCATCCCCATTTTTTCAGTAAATTCGCCATTGCCGTCTGGAAGGAGCTTGATGTTTTTAATCTTTTGATCTCTATCCCACTCAAACATTACAAAAGCGTCATTGACACTAAGGCAGATTACTTCATCTACTCCTAGCTTTTTAAATTCGTCATAAGCTTTTTCATACCCTGGTAAATGAGCTGAGGAGCAAGTAGGAGTAAAAGCTCCCGGCAGAGCAAAGAGGACTACTTTCTTGCCTTTAAAAATATCGTCAGTGGTTAAGTCTTGCCATTCAAAATCAAGACAAACTTGAGCTTCTGGATTGCCTTTTCTCACTTGGGTTTTAAAGACTACATCCGGCACTCTTTTAGGTGTTTTCATTTCTTTTTTTTGGTTATGTTCTTTCGCCATATCTAAATTATATCATTTTTAATGCAAATAGTAATACACAGGGTGACCCTGTGTATTACTCTGATTGACCTTTATTTGAAATTAAAGACCGAGAAATTTCGAAATTTCGAAGACGAGGAAGGCTGGCCAAACGATGGCTTTAAGCACTCCGAGCACTCCTATCCAAAATGAGGGTGCTACCGAGATGAAATAAATGGCAGCGCCTAAAAAACCCATTCCATAAAGTGCTCCACCCCCACCATTTTTACACATATTACACATATTAGTTTTGGTTAATTTTTAATAATTTACTATATTATTTTAACATATTTTTGATTACCATTTCGAGTTCTTTTGGAACATCTGTTCCTATACGATAGATTTTTCCATTTTTCATGACAATCTGAACTGCATCAAAACCAGAAACATTATAAATCCACATATAGGGCCACAACCATAAGTGTATTCCCCAGCCATAATACCAATGATTTTTTACTCGCTCGACTGAAACGATCTCGCTGACTGCAAATTTCTTGTGAAAAATACCATAACCAAATTTAACCCGAAGATGATTTTCATCGAGTGTTACTGTCAGTGATGAAAAAGAAGAAAGAATAAAGAGGGTTAATACCATTATAGCAGTAATAACAAAATATGGTCCGGAATCAACCAATGGCAGTTCGGCTCTAGCTGTGATCTGAAGCCATACGAAAAGCACAAACACTGCTAGCGTAACAAAGATCATTAAATATCCAATTTGATTATGTTTATAAGAATTTATAAATTTATTATAACACAGAATAAATATTATAAAAAACAAAACCCGCAGAGGACACCATATAAAATGTCGGTAATGTCTAAGCTTTTGGCACTTTTGGTACATTAGTAATAATGAGTATCAAAATGTCAAAAAATATCAAAGCAGAAAGGAAACCCGGAGAACTGATCGAGATTGATGTTAAATATGTACCGGGACGCCTAAAAGGCAAAAGGAAGAGCACAACAATTTAGAACGTTGTAGTTTAAATGGGAAAACGCCATTAGAAATGTTACAATTATTTCAACAAGAAAGTGTCAAAAGAGGTTTAGTAAAACATAAAACCGCCCAACCGGCGGTTTTATGTTTTACTCAACCTCAATCTTGACGCGCTTCTTAATCTCTTCTTCCGACTTCGGGAGAGTGATTGTAAGAACACCGTTTTTTGATTTTGCAACAATGGAATCCTTATTCACTCGAGCAGGGAGAGCAAACTCTCGCCTGAACTCACCGTACTCTCTCTCATATCGGTAGACCTTGCCTTTCTTTTCTTCTTTATCCTCTTTGTCTATCTTGCCTGAGAGCGAGATATAATCGTCTCCGACCTCCACATCAATGTCTCTCGGGTCAATGCCTGGCACATTTGCCATTACTTTGATTTCGTTATCTGTTTCTTCTACATCAACTCGTGGGAACATCGTTGAGACATTACCGAGCCCGCGGTTTCGGAAGAGACTCGGCGCCATCATATTGAACGGATCCCATGAATCGTCGAAGAATCTATTAATGAGAGAGAAGGGGCTCGCGAAGTCATCGCGTCGCGAAAGAGCCTGTGTAGAATCATCTCTTTTTTGTATTTCGTTCTTCATAGCTGTATGTGATTACTTCTTGTAATGTCCCTTTGTATTCGACCACACAAGGAATGTAACGTACTTCACACAAGAACTAAGGATACCGACGATGGTTTTTCCTCTTAGCTCTAGAGAATTTCTGATTCTTTTATTCTCGCTTTTGCGAGTTTAATTTAGCACTATTCAGTTTTTGAGGAGACACTAAGTGGCATCAGAAATTGAACGAATGAATTTCTTTAGCCAAGTACCATCTCGTATTTGTTCTAAAGTCATACAATGTTTAACTCCTGCTTAGTGGCGGCTCGACTACTCCGCCTACACTCTATTAAACGGCTGTCGGGATAAAAGGTGTCATTAGAAGTTATACCAGAATTCCCTGAAGAATTTTTTCTGTTCGCGGAAGTAATCATCCATCGCTCTTATTCTTGCTTCAGTCTGCTTGTGCATTTGCTCTAAATCCTTTTCAGTAAGCGGGGTCGTGGTGGAATACGTCTTTGTTTTACCGTTGTCATATACAATTACCACCTCATTTCGGAAGCCGTATGGCGAGTCAATAGCAACTTCCTGCGAGGAAGTTGCTACCTGATTATTTATCTCTTGGGCTATTTGTGTTTTCGGATTATTCCAAAAATACAGGTTAGCAAGGACGCTTGCCACCAAGAGAACAGAAACGATGTAAATAATTTGGCGGTCTTTCATACCATAATAAACGAAGAAACTGCCAAAAGGTGTCATTTTTTGAGAAACCGTGGTTTGGTATATGATCGTTTTTTATGACCAAAACCAGCGATATCTTTGAGGTATGGATGGGATGCTAGTTTCTTTCGGGTACGCGAAAGGTTAAGCTTTACCGCGTTTTCCGTAGATTTAGTAATCGTTGCAATATATTTTATAGGCTTCTCGTCTTGGTAGTGCATGAGTAAAATGTCTCGATTAGATTGGGGTAAGGTTTGTATCGCATGCCATAGAGCGTCAGCGTCCGATTTTCTTTCAATCTCGTCAGTCGCTTCATATGGAATGTCCTCGACATCCTCAATTGGTACTGAAGTAGGTTTTCGGTAGTGGTCAATGAGTAGGTGTTTGGCGATAGTCAGAAGATATGTTAGGTATGAGTAGCCTCTGATACGAAATTTGGACAGGTTTTGAAAAGCCTTCAAAAAGGTTTCCTGCATCAAATCCTCGGAGAGTGTTTTATCGTGACCGGTACGATACCAAAAGTAGTTGAATACTTTATCAGCGTATTTCCTGTATAGCACCTCGAACTCATGAGGTGTTTGCTTCGCAAGTTGGACTAATTTTGTGTCTTCACTATTCACATCGATTATTTTAGCAAAAAATCGCCATTCGTGTGGCGACTTCTTGCTCTGGATATTGCACTCAAAAGGTATGCCTTGATGGAATAGTGCGATCAGCGATTCGGGCTATTTGAGAGCTTTTAACGCTCTCCGGTCGCCTCGATGATGTGCTGATTTAATTCAAAGTTTCTTTAATAATCCTTTGTCACCTACAATTAAAGCCTCTTTTTTGGCTCTTGTCCAACCTTTGAGTTGTTTTTCTCTCCTCATTGATTCAAGCCTTGTTTTTAAACTCTTCTTGATAGACTAATTTGAAATCATTATGCTCTTTGCTGAATTTGGATGATTTTGTGTTTTTACTCCTGTGTTCTTCTAATCTTTTTTCTAAATTGTTAGTTTGACCTATATAGAGGTCATCGTTAGAGAAACGGAGAATGTAAAGAAAGTAAGACATATTATAATCCTTCGACTCATTACACCCCTTCAACAAGCTCAGGGTCAAAGACTCGCTCAGGACGTTCGACTTAAGGTAAAGTGTAGTATGTAATATTTGATAGTCGAACGGCTGCCGGACTAGGGGTCGAACCTAGATTTTTTGGACCAAAACCAAACGTCCTGCCATTAGACGATCCGGCAATAACATTAAAAGAATACCATATTTTCTTAAAATATGGTATTCTGCAGTCATATTATTAAGCAATATAAAAATATATATTATGAATATGAAAAATAAAATAAAAGTTATTGTTCTCGTGGTCCTTGCTGTGGTTGTAGTGTTTGCTCTAGTTTCTATTAATGGTTCTAGCAAACAAGAAGTATCAAGACTCGATGCTACAGACACCGCTGTAGGTTTTTATGACAAGTGGCTAGCAGCAGTTGAGTCTACAGAGACAGATCCATATAAAGAAGATTTGGCTAAGTCTCCTATCTTGAGCAAAGAACTTAAAGAAAAAATCAAAGAAGCAAAAAAGAGTGAAAGTATAGATCCTGTACTGTGTCAAACAAAAGCACCAGAAGATATTTCTACTAGAAGAGTGTCCGAACTTGAAAAAGAAGTGCAAATACTTATTACCTCAAAAGATAAGAATGTTTCCGAGCAAACTCTTGTTACTCTTAAAAAATTAAATGGTGGTTGGTACATCGATGATATCTCATGTTCTGCAGGAGAAGTAGCACCTGAAAGAGAATTTAGTTTTGAGGAAGAGGGCTTCCTTTTGAAAGATTCTATCCCCGCTCCTTTTGATTCTAACAACTGGCACTTGGTGTTTGAAGAGGACGGTGTAGCTGGTCATGTGGTGCCCCTTATCTTTGATTCAGAAAGCCAGTGTGTGGACTTAGATGGAAATAAAGCTGTTTGTGATTCAAGCAGATTTGTAGAAGCAACAAAGGTATCCATAAAAGGTCAAATGACCGAACG
>Ga0114931_10000181_pt1 | contig 71968 bp, 50 predicted proteins | sample 2SBtaG_FD_89579 | JGI IMG/M metagenome (GOLD analysis project Ga0114931, IMG submission 89579) | Deep subsurface microbial communities from Kolumbo volcano to uncover new lineages of life (NeLLi) - 2SBTROV14_V59a metaG | ecosystem: Environmental > Aquatic > Marine > Volcanic | place: Kolumbo...
GCAGATGTGGATGGGCTGCCAGACCAGTTTTGATCGGCGCCCGCCGTTCAGGTGCCACCCACGTGTTATCTCCTTGATTCCAGGCGACTTACGCCCATTGGCCAGCGAGGCCCAGGAGGTCTTCGGGCGATCTCAGTCCATTTCAGCCCTCCCTTCTCGAGAATCCACGCCCGCGTCTCAAGCTGCTGACTCCAAACGATCCACGATTGTTGGCAGTCCGTTGTTGGCAGATGTGGATGGGCTGCCAGACCAGTGTCGATCGGCGCCGGACGCATGTCGGAGGGTGCGGAATTGGGGCCGGTGGATCGCGGCCGCGAATCGTGTATGATGCGGCTGTCCTGGAAAGCGCAGATGGGAGGTTTCGATATGGGCAGGAAGCGAGAGCCGCATCGTGGGACGCAGCCGGCCTTGGATGCGGTGGCGGGTCTCCAGCAAAGTCTGGAGGCCATGGGTCGGCCGGCGAAGGGCGATGCACACCGTGGCACGGGACGCGATGGCACGTGGTACCTGCGCCACGCCATCAAGCAGCTCGAGGGTGGCTCGCGCACGCCGCTGAGCGAGTTCTTGGGCTTGCTGCTGGGCGCTGGCATCACGCCGTCGCGTCATTTCGCACGCACGGCCGAGGCGAGCGAGGACCCCGTCTACGCCCTGATTCGTGATGCACGCAAGCGCGAGACCACGCTCGCCAGCTTGCCCGCCGGCATTCGCACCGCTCCGCGGCGTGGACGCTCGCGCAGCGAGAAGGGTGGCACTACGCCCGAGATCGAGCGGCTGGATCGGCTTCGCTACATCGATCCGCAGCGCGCGGCAACACTTGCTTCGCGCGCGCTGAGCGAGGCCCGCGGCGCGCGCGCGGTCGCGCGCCTGCTGGGGGTGTGGGCCTCGGCCCAGCGCATGTGCTACCGACTCGACTGGGCGACCGTGGCGCTCGGCGAGGCCATGGCGCTGGCGGATCTCTTCGAACTCGACATGACCCTGGCCGAGCTGGCCCAGCGCGCGAGCGTGCTGATGCTCGACCGTGGGGAGATCGACTGGGGCTTGCAGTTCGCACGCCGTGCGGCTGCCACGTATCTGCAGCGCGGCGAATACGAGCACTTCGGGCGGGCGCTGGTGGATTGCGCAATGCTGCTGGCCAACGACGGCCAGAGCGCAGCGTCCGAGTCCATGTGCCGGGCAGCCCTGGCGCTCACGGCCTCGGCGACGAACCAATGCAGCGCCTGGCAGCATATTGCGATCGCACGGACTCTGGCCGGCGATCTCGATCGTGCCCAAGCTGCGATTCAGCGTGCAGAGGCCGTGGCGCCCGAGGGTGCGCAACTTCGCGCGCGGCTCGCCTGGCGGCGTGGCTTGATCGCCAGCGAACAGGGACGTTTCGCAGCCGCAGACCGCGCGCTGACCAGTGCGCTCGAGCAGCTCCAAGGCGCACCCTTCGATGCCGTTTTGGTGGGTGCGCAGCTCGTGCGCGTGCGAACACGTGCAGGTAACACAGTGGAGGCCGCAGCGCTGGCTGCGACCCTCCGTTGGTATGACGACGAGCTGCGCCGCGACCCGCTCGATGTCGACCAGGCGTTGCGCGCTGCGCTCGCAGATCTGGTGAAGGCGGGTGAGGAAGCCCGCGTCACCGAGAGCCTGGTCGACGAGGTCATCCAACGCATCTTGGACTTGGTGGACTCGGGCCGTTAGACCATCCTGGAGGTTGCGATCGAGCTGGTGCGGCTTGATCACCGGTTGGGTCGGACCGTGGCGTCGCTGCCTCTGCCGGCCCTGGGCCTACGAAGGAAGGATGGCGGCCTTCTCACCCGGGTTGTATTTCCGGCGACGCGGCGTCGTCTGGCTCATGCTTGACTCCTTTCAGCTCCGTATCTTGGGGCCGATTGGGGTCACGTTGCTAGGGAACCTGTACACCAGAAGGAAACGTCCTGGGCTGGGTCTTTTCTTGTGTACGGAGGCTTGGATCTTCTCGCATCGCGATCGCGGTAGCTGTTCTCATCTTCATCGAATGTCGTATTAGCCACCTAATATATCACGTGAAGGTTAGGTGAGCAGTAGCACGGGCATTTTGCTGAGCAGGTGATCTTGCCGTCGGGCATGCGCTTGGGCGTTTGGGAGTTGGCGATGATGGACATCGCCCGCAACCAGGCCGCTCGAGCCGGTCGCCGAAGAAGCGCAACAGCGGCTCAAGCGCGGCTGGCGCCTGCTTGCGGCGATCAGCGATCCTTGCAAGATGCGGCCGCATGCTGTGGTCGCATCCCGGCAATCACTACCAGCCCTTGGCGCTTTGGTGGCGTGAGGAATCCTCTGACCCGTCTGGCTACCGGGGCGAGCGCGCTGGTGTCGGCTGGCCAGCGATTCGACGGAGTCAGGTCTTCCGGCCGCACTGACCTTCTCACCGCGGTCCATCGGGACGGCCGAGGTCGGGGCTGATCACGGATCGATCGCCGTGATGGTGTCTCTCCTGATCAGGGTGCGGGCGAGCGAGTAGCACACAGCACACCCTTGCCGTCAGCAGGGGTGTGCTGTGTGGAGAAAGGCGGCCTTTCGAGGCCGCCGGAGGAAGGGGTTAGGACTCGTCGCCAGTGTCGATGCCTGCAGACTCTTCCACCGCATGGATCCGTCGATCGAGATCGATGAGGATGCTGAGGAAGGGGTCCGACATCGACCTGCCCAGGAACGAGAGCCTGCGCAGGCGCGACGCGCTGACATTGTCCGGTGCCTCTGCTGCGGCCGCGCGGGCCTCGGCCTCGTAGAACACGTCCTGGATGTCGCGGAAATCAAGCGTAAGCGCATTGAGTACCGCGATCAGGGACTCGAGACTCGGCCGCACCTTGCCCGACTCCCACCGGCTCAAATTGGCCTGCGGGACACCGGCTTGGGCAGCGACATCGACTTGGGTTCGCCCCGTGCGCGTCCGGAGACTACGGAGCAACTTCGGCAGTTTTTCGAGATCGATCGTAGACATGTTTCGAAGCCTAGCATGGTCTGGGCCGCAAGATCTCCTGTCCAGAGACAATGTACATTTTTTCTTTCCCCGGCCCTTTCGTGCCGGCCGGATTCTGGTTGAGGGACCTTCGGCCTTGAAGCTGGGCTGGGACTACATATGGCACAAATGTCAGGAAACCCCTTGCGGAACATAGGTTGAAGGCGGCATGTCCCCTGGCCATCGAGCTCATTCAGTCGGCTCGGAGGTGGCGTCCGGCAACCGGCGCTGCGTCACTTCGCCTCGATCCACGGCTTGGTTGTAGGCGACGCTGCCGCCACGGGGGATCGACAGGCTACGCCAGGCTTCACCGCGAGATGCGCGTGCCACGAGCACCATCTGCCCGACGTGGTACCCGATGTGGCCGTGCGCCCGAAGCAGGGCCTCGACCACGCCATAGGGTTCACCGCGGATGGTCACGGAGGCGTCGAGATCAGCGACGTCGAGATCGGCCAGGGTCGCCTCGAGCTGCTGCCAGCCGGCGGCCCAACGGGCCATCAACCTGGAACGCGTTTCGTCCGCGCCGAGCACGAACTCTTGGTCGCGATGGCGATCTGGCTTCTCTCCGTCGCGGGTCAAAAAGTCGGTGAAGCGCGAGCGGAGGTTCCCGGCCAGGTGCTTGACCAAGATCGCCAGACTGTTGCCATCCTCGGCCGGCTGGGTCGAAAAGGCGTCGTCGGTGACTTGGGCGAGGGCCCGTTCGGCCAGTTTGCGCTGGCGCGAAAAACTCGTTCTCAGGGTGGTGAGAAGGCGCTCGCCGAGGCTCGGCGAGGTGCCGGAAGCGGTAGCATGGTCGCTCATGACGACCAGGATACCGCCGATGGGTGCGAGGCAAGGCGCGGGGTGGCAGCGCGTGTATGCGGTGGTGTGCGCGATCCCCGCCGGCCGGGTCGCGACCTACGCCCAGGTGGCCGCGCTCGCGGGCCGGCCGGGGCATGCACGCCAGGTGGGCTATGCCCTCTTCGCGCTCGCCCGTGATCGCGCGGACGAGGTCCCTTGGCATCGGGTGATCAATGCCCGTGGCGAGATCAGTCGGCGCAGCGATCGCGGGCCGGAAGATCTCCAGCGCGCCATGCTCGAAGCCGAAGGCGTGCACTTCAGCCTCGGGCATGGTCGGGTCGACCTGAAACGCTTCGGCTGGCGACCCGAATCCTGAGCGAGAGGAGGTAGCGCCACCGAGCGCCACCGAGCGCCACCGGCAGCACGCCACGGACCGCGCCCATGCCTTGACGCACGACGCCCCGGAGCTCACTGGTGCGTGCGCTCCGGGGCGTGGTCTCTCGACTCTGAACCGCCGGACGGTGATCAGGCGCTGAGCTTGTCGATCTTCGCGTTCAGCCGCTCGATGCGCTGGGTCAACTGGCTGATCTCGCGCTGCGACGGCACACCGACGCGCTCGAGGCCGTTTTGAACACCGCGCCCGAGCGCCGACGTGGCGCGCTCGCCCAACGCCTTGACACGCTCGCCGGCCGAGCGCAGCGAACGCGCCACATCACGCTCGGCGACCTTCTCGCCCTCTTGCACCAGCTCATGAAAGAGCGTGCGTCCGCGCTCGTCCGCAGCGGCCACCACACCGATGCCCGCGTGGTAGACGTCGCGACCAGCTTGGCCAACACGGCGCATGGCGCTCTCGAGCCGTTCACGGGTGTCCGCGGCGGTGCGGCGGGCGGTGTCGGTGGCTGCGGCCAAGACGCCGCGTGATTCGGTGGCAGGGGTCGTGGTGGTCTTTTCGATCTTTGTGGTGCTCATGGCAATCTCCTCGAGGTCCAGCCCCAGCGGGGCATCATCAGCAGGATCGTGGGTGTCCTATCGTTCGTTTGGTAGCAAGCCAGCTCATGCCGCGCTGCGGCACGAACGGAAAATACCGCAGTGCGGCATCCCTGTCAAGCCTTTTTTGCCGCACTGCGGTATATCGGTAAATTCTTTGTTCTCAGCAGGTTCCACCAGTATCGCAGATGGCGTCCTGGCCGGCAATCCCTTCATGCCGCAAAGCAGCAGTCAGGGTCACGACAGGGATTGCAGGGCGGTGCAGGACCGGCGCTGGCAAGAATCGGTGGCGATCGGCGCCACCGCCGAGGTCTTTTCCCCTCCGCAGATCGGATAAGCTTTCTTCCCCCCCTCCTAGGAAGCAGCCACCGCATACCTGGAACCAACTGCAGCGCACGAAACCCTCGCGAGCCAGGCGGCTCAAACCCACGTCAAGTGCACGGAGATGCTGTGATGGACCGAAAGGTGAAGGCAGAGCTCAACAAGTTCATGCGCGGACTGATCCGGCGCAACCCGGGTGAGAAGGAGTTCCACCAGGCTGTGAAGGAAGTCGCACTGACCCTGATGCCATTCATTCACGACAATCCCAAGTATAAACAAGCACAGATTCTTGAGAGAATGACCGAGCCGGATCGAATCATTATATTTCGAGTGACATGGGAAGATACCAACGGAGAGATTCGGGCGAACCGCGCCTGGAGGGTTCAGTTCAACAACTCCATCGGACCCTACAAGGGCGGTCTGCGCTTTCATCCCGATGTCGATCTCTCGGTGCTCAAGTTCCTCGGCTTCGAGTAAGTGTTCAAGAACGCGCTCACCGGCCTGCCGATGGGCGGCGCCAAAGGCGGCTCGAACTTCAATCCCAAGGGCAAGAGTGATCGCGAGGTGATGCGCTTTTGCCATTCGCTCATGATCGAGCTGCATCGCCACATCGGAGAGGACACCGATGTTCCAGCCGGCGATATCGGCGTCGGGAGACGTGAAATCAGCTACATGTTCGGCCAGTACAAGCGGATGCAGAACCGGTGGGCAGGCATCCTTACCGGCAAGGGCTTGAGCTACGGTGGCAGCCTGGTGCGTACCGAGGCCACTGGCTACGGCTGCGTCTACTTCATGCAGCGGATGCTCGAACGGCGTGGCGAAGGGCTCGAGGGCAAGGCGTGCTCGGTGTCAGGCTCGGGCAACGTCGCACTCTACGCAGTCCAGAAGCTCGTTCAGCTCGGCGCCAAGGTGCTGACCGTGTCGGACTCGGGCGGCTTCATCCACGATCCCGACGGCATCGATGAGGAAAAGTCCGCGTGGCTGCGCGGGCTCAAGGAAACGCGTCGCGGTCGCATCTCTGAGTACGCCGAGCACTTCCCCAAGGCAACCTACTATGCGGGCGATCGGCCCTGGAAGGTGCCGGTCGATCTCGCCTTCCCCTGCGCCACCCAGAACGAGCTCCATGGTGACGATGCGCAAACGCTGATCCGCAATGGCCTGATGGCGATCGCCGAAGGTGCGAACATGCCGAGCAACCTCGACGCCATCGACGCTTTTCTTGAGGCAAAGGTCCTGTTTGGTCCGGCCAAGGCGGCCAACGCGGGCGGCGTCGCAGTCTCGGGCCTCGAGCAGACGCAGAATGCCCAACGCATCTCGTGGCCGCGCGAAGAGGTCGACCGCCGGCTGCTGGCGATCATGACCCAGATCCACGAAAAATGCGTTGTCCATGGCCAAGCCGACAACGGATTTGTCAACTATGTCAGAGGCGCAAACCTGGCCGGCTTCATCAAGGTCGCCGACGCCATGCTTTCCTACGGCGTGGTCTAGGAGCCTGTCGCGCATAGCCCGCACGGCGCCTCGTGGGCGACGCGAGGTTCTCGCTTCGTTACATTCTCGACAAATATCTACAGATATTCGCCTTCGAACGTGCCTCTAGAGCCCCCTCGCGGCGCTCCGCGATGCACCATCCGTCGATTGGCAACAGGCTCCTAGCAGGCCGTTCCAGAAGGTTCCTACGCGCCCGGCGTGACGTTCTTGGGCGGTGGCTTGGCGACGGTCGGCGCTGGTGGCCGATCGCTGCGCTTCCACTGGGAAAGCAGGGCCGTGAGCAAGGCGAGCATCATCTCGTCCGCAAAGGGAATCATGTCCGGAATCAGAACGTCGAGGACGAAGAGCAGGGCCGCGACCACGAACAATTGGGGAAAGCGCAGTTTGCCGAGGAAGCGCTGGATCAGACTCATGATGCTCCGACTGTAGCAGCCCACATCGCGCACAGATGCCATCGCGAGCGAACTTCGGGACCGGGTGCGCCCCGCCGCCGCTCAAACACCAGCCAGCTCGGCCAGAGTCGCCAGATCAGGAACCGTCAGGTCGGGGACCGCCAGCTTGGAACCGGTATCCTCGGCCGGGCTGCCCGCGGCACCACCGCCGCGCCCCCCGCGTCGGTCCACCCACACGCTGGCGATGCCCAAGGCGCGTGCCGGAACCACGTCGTGAACCCGACTCTGTGCCACGTGCAACCAGCGCGCCTCGGGAACGCCAAAGCAAGAGCGCGCGCGCTCGAACATCGCGCGCGCAGGCTTGTAGGCGCCGACTTGTTGGGCAGTCACCACGTGGTCGAAGCGCACGCCAAGACGCTCGGCAGTCGCGGCAAACAAATCGTCATCGACGTTGGATACGACGGCCAACCTGTAGCGTCTCGCCAAGCGAGCGAGTGCTTCGCGGCTGTCCGCGAACGGCGGCCAGCTTGCCAGCGATGCCGCCAGCGCCCGCTGCGCCCCGGTCTCGAGCACCACCCCTAGCTCGGTTGCCAGATCCGCGCTCACCCGCGCCAGTACCGCACGGTAGGGCCGGTAGGGCCCAGCTTCGACACGCGCTTCGAGACGTGCGTAGCGGTCCAGCAAATCGTCATCATCGAGAGGCGTGGACGCCGCATGGAGCAGCGGCCGCAAAGCGGTGAGGATGCCCGTTTCCCAGTCGATCAGCGTGCCATAGCAGTCGAAACTGAGGACGTCGAAGGCGTTTGGATCAAGCGCAGCCGGGACCATGGGCTGGCCAGTATACGGGGATCACGATCCGGAGCGAGGCATCAGGCGCTCCACAACCGGACCCGACCGCCTGCCCGGCATTGGGTTGGGGCTGCCAGCCGCGCAGGCGGACCGCGATCGTCTATACTCGCCACTTCGGGGGGCTTTGATGAGGACATGTATGCGCCAGTCCATGCGTCGCCACCTGGTTTCACCGCTGCCGCTGAGGCTGGCGGTGCTGATCTTCGCCATCTTGCCGTGGCAGCTCGCCTGCGGCGGAGCGCAGCACCCTGCGGCGAGCGATGCCGCGTCCGCCGTCGATACCCGTGCCATCCCGGAGCTCGCCGACGGCATGCTCACGGTGATCGTCTTCCCGGTGGTCGACGAGCCGTTTCTCGCACCCAATCTCAAAGCGGGTACCCTCCCCGTGCGCGCGGGCCGGGATCACTACCAGGGCATCGACGCCGACGTGATGACGGCGTTCGCCAAACACCTCGGTGTCGATCAAGAGTTTCTGCGGCTTGAAGAACCAGGCTTCGGCGCGCTGATCCCAGCGCTTGCCAGAGGCGAGGGCGACCTGGTGGCGAGCGCGATGAGCATCACCGAGGAGCGCCACCGCATCGTCGATTTCAGCCGGCCCTACTTCACAATCGCGACGGTGGTCATCACCCGTCGAGGCGCCAGCATCCACCAGCTTGCGGATCTCACAGGCAAACTCGGCGTCGGCGTGCGCGGCAGCCGCCCACTCAGCATGATCCACGAGCTGGGCGTCGAGTGCACCCTGGTGGAAGTAGACTTCCAAACCGGCGCCTATGCCGAACTCACCGATGGCAATGCCGATTTCGCGCTGTTGGAGTCGGCGAGTGCCCGCGGCGCGCTCGCCGAGCGGCCCGGCCTCGAGATCGCCTTCGAGCTTCCGGGTCATGAGAGCTACGGCTACGCCGTGGCCAAAGGATCGGCGCTCAAGGCGGTACTCGACCCCTTCCTCGACCAGCTCGAGGAGAGCGGCGAGCTGGACCGCATCATCAAGCACCACCTCGGCGCCGCGGCCAGCGATACCTGATCCGCGCTCGAACCCCACCGGATCTCCAACACCGAGACCATCAGCGCGTCGCGATCGCAGCGTCGAGCTTGGCGGTGATGTGGCTGGCGATCCAGCGACCGTCGAGCCACTCGAGCGGATCGACCGCCACACCACCGATGAGCGTGGTGAAGTGGAGATGGTCGCCTGCCGCCAGACCGGTCTTTCCGGTCCGGCCGAGGGGGGTGTCTTGGGCCACTTCTTGCCCTACCCCGACAGCGATCGAGGACAAGTGGCTGTAAAGCGTCATCAGACCGAAGCCATGGTCGAGCACCACCGTGTTGCCATAGATACCGAGGTAGCGGGCGAGAACCACCACCCCTCGGTTGGCTGCCGGCACCATCGCCCGGCGCACCGATGCCAGGTCATAGCCCAGGTGGTCTTGATGGTCGACTGTCCGCCCTCGGTACACATAGGTCCGCCGGTCCGCGAAGCTCGACATCACCTGGCTGCCCGGAAGCTGGCGGAAGGCACCCGACCACAGCATTGCAGCGCGGCTCGAGGCTGCCAACGCCTCGAGCGTGTGGTCATTCTCCCGCCGCAGCGTCCCGTTGATCGCCAGGAAGCTGGCGAGAAGCGTCTCGCCCGGCTCGATCGACGGCGTCCGGTCCAGGATTTCGGGCACTGTGGCTTCGAAGAATGCATCGTTCAACCGAATGGTGTCGCGCGCCGGCGGACGCTGCTTGAAGGCGTCGAGAAAGGCGGTCTCGGCGCGATTGCCGAGAGCATCGACGGCCACCAGGCGGACGAGATCGCGATCGTTCAGGTCGAAGGGAATGGCAAAGAGCGCGAAGCGGAGCCCGGGGTCCGAGACGCCAGCGGGCAGGGCGTGGCCCGGGAAAAAATGCTCGCCGACCATCACCCCATCGGCTGCGGCGCTGTCCACAGCCCCGCCATCGAGCGCACCGCCAGCGAGACGGTACACCACCAGGCCAGCCCCACCCTGCGACACGCGGTTGGGCGACGAGCGCACCGCCAGCCCGGGCGGCTCGAAGCGTACCGGCAGCCAGCGTTGCACCACCACCGGCGCACCGCTGCTGAACCAGGTGCCGGCACGCTGCGCTGACACCCGCAAGGTCACCTGCCCAGCGGACAACCCAGGCACCGTGTCACGCCCGACCGCCAGCGACCAGCGATCCTCGGCGACGCGCTGGCGCCAGAACGCCCAGGCCGGCGCTGGCTGGTGATGGTGGTCCGCAAGCTGCGTCACCCGATCGCCCTGGATGGCCTCGACCGTGATCCGGCCCAGGCCGCGACGCGGCTCCACCACCTGCACGCCGAGCATCAGGGGACGCTGGCCAATACCGGCCTGGTCGAGCTCGAGGGTCACCGAAGGCGGCGGTCCAAGCCGCAGGCTGAAGAATAAAAGCAGCGCCATGACGGCGAGCGCGACCAGGGGTCGAAGACCCCGTCGGCGGCGCGGGTCAGATTGTGCAGGCAGCCGCATGGCCCGGGATTGTACCCGCGATCCCCCACCGTGTTCGCCACCCGCATCAACGACCCTCCTGGCGCCACCACCCGCGCAGCGGGACCCCGGTTTGCGCCGATCGTCGCTGACTGGGACAATGCCCCGGATGAGGACGCGATGAAGGCGATGAAACGGCGCGAGGGGCTGGCCAAGCTCACCGGGCGCGAGCGCTACCTCGACGACCTACCGCTGCCCGTGGGCGGCTTGTGGGCCGCGACCGTGCGCAGTCGCGAGGCCCGGGGCATGCTGCGCGCCGTGCGCTTTGGCGAGGGTGTGGCCTGGGACGACTTCGTAATCGTCGATCATCGCGACATCCCGGGCCAAAACGTGGTGGTGCTGATCGAGGACGACCAGCCGGTGCTCGCCTCGAGCGAAGTGCGCCATGTGCACGAACCGGTGCTGCTGCTCGCGCATCCCTCCCGCGCGGCCTTGCGCCATGCCGTGCGGGCGGTATCGATCGAGATCGAGCCTCAGGTGCCGGTTCTCGACGTCACCACACAGCCGCGACCGGAACAGCTTCAATACAACGACGATAACGTTTTCAAGCACCTTTCCGTCAATAAGGGTGATATCTCTCAGGGCTTCGAGAGTGCTGTCCATGTGATCGAGGGAGCGTATGCCACCGGTGCCCAGGAGCATGTCTATCTTGAGACCCAGGGCATGCTCGCCACCCTCGAAGCGGGCGATGGCGAAGGTGACGTGGTGGTGGTCCGGGGCTCGATGCAATGCCCTTACTACGTACATCGGGCCTTGATGACGGCGCTCGATCGCCCTGCCCACCGCGTGCGGGTGATCCAGACCCCGACCGGCGGTTGTTTCGGTGGCAAGGAAGAGTTTCCCTCCATGCTTGCCATCCACGCCGCGCTCTTGGCGCTCAAAGCGCAGCGGGCGGTAAAGCTGGTCTACGAGCGCAGCGAAGATCTGGCGGTTTCGACCAAGCGCCACGCGGCCTGGATCCACCACCGCACTGCGCTCGACGCTACCGGCCGTCTGCTGGCCCAGGACATCGAGATCGCGATGGATGCCGGTGCCTACGTGACACTGTCACCGGTGGTGCTGTCGCGCGCGGTGATTCATGCAGCCGGTCCCTACCGTTGCCCGAACGTGCGCATTCGCGGCCGCTCGATGCTGTCGAACCGCGTGCCTTCCGGCGCCTTTCGCGGCTTCGGCGCACCGCAGGCACACTTCGCCTCCGAGCGTCACATGGATCGTGTGGCCGCGGCCCTCGGCCTCGACCCGGTGACCCTGCGCCAGCGCAACCTGCTGCGCGATGGCGATTGCACCGCCACCGGCCAGCGCATCACCGACGGCAGCGATCGCCAAGGTCTGCTCAGGCGCGCACTGGAGATGGCGGACTGGGAGCACAAGCGTGAGCAACACCGCGTGTGGAACGCCAGCGAGCGCTGGCACCGGCGGGGCATCGGGCTGGCGGTATTTCACCACGGTGCCGGATTTACCGGTTCGGGTGAGGTTGATCTGGCTTCCGAGGTGCATGTCGCGGGGCTGGAAGACGGCCGCGTCGAGGTGCTGGCGGCAGCCACGGAGATGGGTCAGGGAACGATCACGGTGCTGACCCAACTGGCCGCCGCGCGCTTGGGGTTGGACCCCGAGCAGGTGCTGGTCGCTGAGCCGGACACCGCGCGGGTTCCCGATAGCGGCCCCACCGTTGCCTCGCGCACCGCCATGATCGTCGGCCGACTGGTCGAACGCGCCGCGGACGATCTGCTCGCGCGTCTCGGGTCACGCCCGCAGCCCGGCGACGGCCAGGCCCTCAGCCGGGCGATCGTCGCCTGGCACCGCGCGCATCCGGGCCGCACCCTCCTCGGCCGGGCACGCTACCAACCGCCGGCCGGCATCGTCTGGGACGATCAGCGCTACCGCGGCGATGCCTATGGTGCCTATGCCTGGGCCGCCTATGTGGCCGAGGTCGAGGTGGACCTCACCACCTACGCCGCACGGGTGATCGACTTCGTCGCCGTGCAAGAGGTCGGCAAGGTGCTCAACGAGGTTCTCGCGCGCGGCCAGATCCAGGGCGGTGTGGTCCAGGGCATTGGTTGGGCTCTTTCAGAAGAAATCGTGTCCCGAAATGGAGCTATGGTCAATGCTCAGTTGACCAACTACATCATCCCGACCTGTGATGACACACCGAGAATCCGGGTGGCCTTCGAAGAAAACCCCTACCCACACGGCGCGCAGGGTTCAAAGGGCATCGGTGAGCTGCCCATGGACGGCCCGGGACCGGCGATCGCCAACGCCATTGCAGCGGCGCTGGACGTCGACCCGAGGGTGCTGCCGCTACGGCCCGAGCGGATCATGGCATTGGTCGAACCGTAGCGTCCAGCCGACCGCTGGCGTACCCGCCGGCGTACCTTGCGACGGGCCGCCGGCCCTGGGACAATGGGGCCATGCTCCAGCCCTCGCAGCCACCCGCGGACCACTTCGAGCTGCGCTTCATCCTCAACGGCGAGGCGATCTGCGTGCGCGTGGCGCCCCAAGATCGCCTGCTCGATGTGCTGCGCGAGCACCTGCACCAGACCGGGACCAAGGAAGGCTGCGGCGAGGGCGAGTGTGGTGCTTGCACGGTCGAGCTCGACGGTCTGCCGGCAAACAGTTGTCTGGTGCCGGCCTACCAGGTGCGCGGGCGCCACGTCACGACCGTGGAATCGCTGTCGCAGGAAGCGGTTTCGAACCTGCATGCGTCGGGCGCCACGCAATGCGGCGCCTGCACCCCGGGGGTGGCGATGATGGCCCGCTGGATCGTGCGCCACCCAAGGCTGCTCGAGCGCCATCGCGTGCGCGCACTGATGGCCGGCAACCTGTGCCGCTGCACAGGCTACGACGGCATTGTCGAGGGCATCGAGGCAGACCTCGAGGCCACTGGCGCAGCGGCGCTTCCGGTCGCGCGCCGGTGAAGCTACTCGCGCCCAAGAGCCTGGAGGAAGCCCTGGCCATGCTCGCCGCCGACGCCGAGATCGTGCCCATCGCAGGCGGCACCGATCTGCTCGTCGACTGGCCGTCGAACCTCGATGCTCACACGCGCACCTACCTCGATCTCTCCGCGCTCGAGCCCTTGCGCGCGCATCGCCTGAACGACCACAGCCTGGTGCTCGGTGCGCTCAGCAGCTACTGGCAGGTGATCGAGGATGCCGCGGTCACAGCCGCCTTCCCGCTGCTCGCTTCGGCCGCACGCCAGGTCGGGGCGGTGCAGATCCAGACCCGTGGCACCTGGGCGGGCAATGTGGCCAACGCCTCACCGGCCGCCGACGGCGTGCCTGTGCTCATGGCCTACGACGCGCGCGTCGAGCTGGTCTACAAGAACGAGACCGAGACCGTGCCGCTGGCAGCGTTTTATACCGGCTACAAGCAGATGCGCCGCACCAGCGGCCAACTGATCCGCGCGCTTCATCTGCCCCGGCGCCGCTACAAGCTGGAGCGCTTCGTGAAGGTTGGCGCGCGCCGCGCGCAGGCGATCGCCAAGCTGGGCGTCGCCATTACCTGCTCCGGCGCTGGCTGGCGGGTGGTGGCGAGCAGCGTCGCACCCACGGTCTGCCGGTGTCCGGCGCTCGAACGCCTGCTCGCCTCCGGCGCGCCGATCCGGTGCCCGGAGGACCTGCTGCCCGCGATCGACCGAGACACCGCGCCGATCGACGATCTGCGCTCGACAGCCGACTACCGTCGCCGGGTGCTGGCGCGCGTGTTGTTTGCAACCTTGACCGAGGAACCCACCGCATGACCCGATCCCTCGACGAGGCCGAGCTGGACGCGATCCTCGGCCCGGTCTCCGCGCCTCCAACGCTCCCGGCCACGCACCGGCCGGTGCGTCAGCCCGTTCACACCGTGTACGGCGGCGCCCATTTGTTCACTGCAAATAGCGCCCACAAACTCGGCCGCCTGGCGCTCGTGGCACTCGAGCGCTGGGCGGGCGACAGCCTGACCTTCGCGCGCGCGCTGGGGATGGCCGGGGCGCAGGAATTGCCGACCCAACCCGCAGCCGTGGCCGCGCTGCATGCCGAATTCACCCGCGATGCCGCATCCCTTCGCCGCAGCCAGCCGGCTGCTTGGCTGGCCGAGACGGTGTACCAACGCGTGCGCGAGAAGCTGGCACGAGAACCGGTGGAAGACTTCCGCATCGACTTCGAAGATGGCTACGGCCACCGCCCGGACGCCGAAGAAGATGCCCATGCCGAGGCCGCGGCACACGCGGTCGCCCAAGGGCTGGCTGAAAACAGCTTGCCACCCTTTCTCGGCATCCGCATCAAGGCGCTCGATGCGGCCACCGGCCGGCGCGCCGCCCGCACCCTCGACCGCTTCCTCCAGACCCTGCTCGCGGCCAGCGACCAACGCCTGCCGCCGGGCTTCGTGGTCACCTTGCCCAAGGTTGGCCGCGAGGCCGAGGTACGCGCCCTGGTTGCGTTGCTCGAGGCGATCGAGGCCCGCAGCGGGCTCGAGGCTGGCAGCCTGCACATCGAGCTGATGGTCGAGACCGCAGGCGCGCTGATCGGAATCGAGGGCCGGTTTGCACTACCGGCGCTGGTCGAGGCCGGCTGCGGGCGGGTGGTTGGCGCGCACTTCGGAGTCTATGACTACACGGCCGAGATGGGTCTCACCGCGGGCGAGCAGCGTCTCGACCACCCGGCCTGCGATCTGGCGCGGGGCTTGATGCAGATCGCCCTCGCCGGCACCGGCGTCCACAGCAGTGACGGCGCCACCAACATCCTGCCCGTGCCTTCCACACCCGATACCGGTGATGCCGAGGCCGCACGCCAGCGCCGCCATGAGGTCCATGCCGGCTGGCGTCGCCACTTCCAGCATGCCCGCCGCTCGCTCGCCCGCGGCTTGTACCAGGGCTGGGATCTGCACCCCGCACAGTTGCCCAGCCGCTATGCCGCGGTCTTCAGCTTCTTTCTCGAAGACCTCGAGGTGATGACCTACCGCTTGCGGTGCTTCGTCGAGAAGGCGGCACGCGCAACACTCTCGGGCGATGTTTTCGACGATGCCGCCACCGGCCAGGGGCTGCTCAACCTCTTTCTGCGGGGTCTCGCCTGCGGCGCAGTCACCGGGGCCGAGGCCGAGGCCACCGGCTTGACGCTCGACGAGCTGCACAGCCGCTCTTTCCAGCGCATCCTGGCCATCCGTGCGGCCGACGCTGCGCGAACGCCGTAGAATCGACCCATCTTCGCAGTCGCTGGTGCAGGCGTCTCGTTCTCGAGCCGCCTACCGCGGCAACGCCAGTGCCACGGCCGAGACGGGAATGGGCTTTGGATGACCCAACGGACGAAGGGCCTACCGCTCGCATGGTTCGCGAAGCTCATCCTGGGCGTTCGCCAGGATCTCTACATTCGGCTGGCACTGGTCAGCGCCGGGCTCAGCGCCGCGTTCCACGCAGGCCTGGCGCGGATGCCGCCGGAGTGGACGACGGCCGCAACGCGCACCGATGCTGTGATGCCGGCGGTCCTCTTCCTGCTGGTGCCAGTCGCTTGTTTGGGCGGTTTGCGCACGCTGGCGGCGAATGAGCGCCGTTTTTGGCTCGGCATGGCCGCTGCCCTCGGCTGTTGGTGGCTGGTGCTCGTGGAGCATGCGATCGCCAGCTTCCGTGCACCGGCCTTCGCTCTCAATCCTCTGGACGAAGTGCTATTCGGAACTTTTTTCCTGCTGATGGTGGTTACCGTGGCCCGCCAGCCCCATGCTGGCCCGAGGCTGCCGACTCGTCTCGGGTGGCTGGTGATCTGGCCGACGGCGGTGGTCTTCGTCGGCTCGCTCGTCGCCTACTTCATTCTCCTGCCACGCTTCTTGGCGCCTGACGCCCACGATCCGGCACTTGCCTCCCAATGCTTGTTCGCGGTGCTCGACGCCTACTTGACCGGCCAGCTCGCGCTGCTCTCAGGCGCCACCGGGCCAGTACGCTGGCGCGCCATCTACCTCCTGCTGGCGATCATGACCGGCACCTGGTGGCTGCATGACAGCATTCACGCCTATCAGCTCTACCGCGGTCTGACACCCGGCGGCGGCGGGTTGGCGATGGCCGTGTGGTTCCTCGCTGCAATGCTCGCTGCGCGTATCGCCCGCGCGCGCACGATCGGCCCTGGGGCCAGCCGCAGCCAGCATGCCACCGTGACGGCGCACCAAGGCGCGCCCGCCGTGGCGCTCATGCTCGAGCTCGAAGCCCGCGATCCGCGCGCGGCCTGGCATACCCTCGGTGCCGCCATCGTGCTGCCCATGATCCACATTCTGTTCAGTTGGCTGGCGATCTTCCCCGACCGCTTGCGCGCGGCGCAGGAGAGCCTCCTGCTGCTCGCCATACTGGCACTCGGTGCCATCGCCTCTTTGCAACACAACATGCTACGACGTGCGGTCGGTACCTTGCGACGAACCCGCGCCCAGACCGAGGATGCGGTGCGCAGGTACCGCACCGACCGGCAGCTTCAGCGCGAGCGGACGCGCGCCCAGGAGGCTGTGCGCACGGTCGAAGATCGCTTCGCAGCGGTGTTTCGCGCCTGCCCCGCGGCGATGCTGATCACCCGCCTCGAGGACGGCCGGATCGTCGACCTCAACCAGAGCTTCGAAGCGCTCACCGGCCTCACTCGCCACGCTTGTCTGGGATGCACGACCGAGTCGCTGGGGATCCGACCCTCCGGCGTGGACCAGCCGGCATTCGTGCGCCGAGTCCGCGACGGTGAGACCCTGCGCGGCATGCCGGTCGCCCTGAGCGTCGGGGAACGCGCGCTGCGCAGCTTCCAGCTCGATGCCACCCGCATCGAGCTGGAGGACGGCCCGGGCATGCTGCTGCTGGCCCGGCCGGTGCCCGGATCCCGAGACCCATCGCCGCGCAAGGATCGCGACAGCGCCTGGTTCGGCCTCGACGCCCGCCATCGTTTGCGCAGCCTGAGCGCTGTGCTCGGGGCAGCGATCGGTAGCGACACAGCGACTATGCTCGGCAAGCCAGCAACGGCCGCCCTCGGTATCGACGGCGAAGCGCTCGAGACGCTGCTCGAAGCGTCCGGCGCGCGCGGCGTGGCGTGCGGCACCCTGCGGTTCACCGGCACGCACGGTGCGCCGCGCAAGCTCGAAGCCCGTTGCCTGGCGGTCACCGATCAGCACGGAGATCGCAGCGCCCTGGTGACCCTGACGACGCCGAAATCCACAGCAGGCGGCGCGCATGACGACTGAGCGCACGCCGGCACCCGGCGGCCGGCGTGTCCGAGATCGCTGGCGCTGGCTGCTGCACGACCGGCCCACGGGCTGGACCTCGATCGCCGTATTGGCGATGAGTGCACTCGCCCTGGCGCCGCTCGATGCGGCCAGCCACCAAGCGGCACTCGCCGCCACGAGGCCGCTCTTCACTGTCTGGACGCTGGTTCTCATGGCGCGGCGCTGGCAGCGCGCACGCGCGGAGAGCGCGCAATTCTGGAACGATTTGACGCTGGCGATCGCGGCCCTGCTGCTCGCCTCGCTGCTCGAGCCCATGCTCTGCCAGGACGATCCGTGCGCAACGATCATCCGCGTGATCGAGGCGCTCGCCATGGTGGCATTGGTGCGCGCCAGCGACCGCTTCTTTCTGCGCCGGCGCGAGCCGGGCTCCGGAGACTGGCCGCTGGCGACCTTGCTGGTCTGCGGCCTGTTTCTCTACGCCGTGTTGCCCGCCATGTTCATGCCCAGACAGCATGGAACGAATGCTCACCCTGCACACCTGCTGTTCGCCGCGATCAGTGCCTATCTGACGCTGCGCTTCAGCTTCCTGGCCTGGAGGCTCGAGGGTCACTGGCGCAGCGTGCATGGAGCGCTCGCCGCGACCCTGGTCTTGACCTTCGGTTACCAGCTTGTCCGGCTGCTCGGGGGGCCCGCTCGCCTGGCCGACACCCTCGGGTATCTGCCCTTCGTGACCCTGGTGGTGGCCGCACGCATCCCGCGTCCCGCCGTTGGCAGCATGCGGCTGGAGGTCGCACCGCTGACCCGGCACACCACGGTGCTCGCCTTGCTCGTGCTGCCCGTCATGCACCTCACCGGCTACGGGCTACTCGCCACGTTCGCGCCCTCGCTGCGGCCGTCGCGAGAGATCCTGGTCGCCGTCTGGCTCTTGGTGTTCGGCAGCATCGCGATGCGCGACCGGCGGCGTCTGTACCGCCACGCTCGCCAGCTCGTCGGCATGCGCCGGGCGCTGCTCGCGAGCGCCGACACCAAGAGCGATCTGCGCGTGATCCTCGAGCGCCGACGAACCCACGACACCCTGCATCGATCGGTCGAGAAGTATGAACGTGCCTTCGATCTATGCCCCGACGCGATCGGGATCAGCACGGCGCACGACGGCTGTTTTCTCGACATCAACCCTGCCTTCGAGCAATTGACCGGCTTTGGTCGCGAGGCGATTCTCGGCAGCAGCTCGATCGAACTCGGCATCTGGCCCGACCCCCGCGATCGCGACTCCATCGTGACCGCCGTACGCCGGCACGGCGGTGTACGGCATTTGAGCTTGCCCTTTCGCACCCAGGAAGGCACGCGGCGACGGGGTCACTTTTTCGCGCAACCACTCACTATCGACGGCGAGGACTGTGTGATCATCGTCGGTCGCGCGGTGGAGGCCGCGGACGAAACCAACCTTCCCGGGGAGCTGCCGCCGCCGCTCACCGAGGCCCAGGAGCCGGTGTGGTTGATCGATCGCCAGGCAACGCCACAGGCCCTCAACCCGGCCGCCATCGACCGGCTCAACACGGCCTCGAGCACCAGCACCCTCGCGTCCCTGGCCTTCGGCGACGACCCAGCAGCCTGGGCCTTTTTCCTGCGCGCATTGCACGACCGAGGTATCGCCCACGCGCCGGGGGTGCGCGCGCTGGCCCTCGGCACCGGCCACGCGTTGGTGGTTCTCAGTCGCCGTCAGCTCCCGCGGTAGGTGCTATAACCATGGGCATTGAGTAGTAGCGGTACATGGTAGTGCTGGTCGGCGGCAGCGACCGTGAAGGTGAGATCGACGCGCGGGTAAAAGCACGTATCGCCCTGTCTTTCGAAGTAGCTTGCGACGGCAAAACGCAGCCGGTACACCCCCGCCACCAACCGGTGATCTTGCGCCAGCAGCGTCGCCAAGCGGCCATCGGCGTCGGTGCGACCTTGCCCCAAGCGTTGCCAGCGGGCGGCGGATTCGAGCTCCAACACGACTTCGATCTCGCGCGCCGGCCGGCCGCGGCCGAGGTCCAGGACATGGGTGGTGATCGGGCTCATCGCAGCCCTCCTCGATTCGGCTCGGCCAGGAGCTCGGGCACTGGATGGGCCATCAGCTTGGCCAGGCGCAGGCGGGTGATTTTGGCTTGCTCGGCCGCTGCGATGGCGAGCTCGGCCGAGGGCTCGTTGTGCAAGCGGCGTTCCAGCGCGCGCAGCAGCGTGGCAGCGTCGAGCCCGGTGGCGCAGATCAGAAAAACGTGACCGAAGCGCGCTTCGTAGGCCTGGTTGCCAGCGGCGAGCGCCTGGCGCACACTCTGCGTCGCCTCTACAGCGGCCGCCTGCTCGGTGTGCGACCAGGCACTCGTCATGGTCTGCGAACCGATCCGCGGGTGGGCGGCAAAGGCTTCCAGCCAATCTTGCGCGCCGAGCATTGCCTCGAGTGCGGCCAAGCGCTCCAGGAACGCTCGATCGCTGGCGAAAGGGCGCGCCGCGAGCAAGCCCCGAACCAGGCGCTGCGATGCGCAGCAGCGCGCCAAAGCCTCGCCGGCCTGATGCGGATCGAGGTCGTTGAGGTAGCCGGCGATACCCTTCATCCAGCCTCCTCGGTCCGGGCCTCGGGGCGGCCGAAGAGACGGAGTCGACTGACCCCACCGTCGGGGAAGATGTTGAGACGAACGTGGGTCACAGCGCCCACATCTTCGAGCATGAAGGCATGCTCGGCATCGGGACCCAGTGCACTTGGTGTCAGCAGGGTCTGCCATGGCGCATCCCCGAAGGCCGCCGCGTCGTCCGCCAGGCCTGGCAGATCCGCGCCCTCGAGCGAACAGCGGGCCGGGAAGTTGCCTTTGAAGTGTCGGGTATCGATCATCGCGCGCTGCAGCCGCCCGCGCCGGCCGAGGCGCAGCAGTGCCCAATCATGGCCCGGACCGCGTCGCCGGCGGGTCTCCCAGCCGTCGGCCATCGAGGCGCCGTCGCCGGGGAGCAGGAGGTGAATCGGCCGGCTGAAGAACGCATCCGAGCAATCGAGCACCCGGCCGCCATGCGCCAGCGCGGCCAGATCAATGGCAGAAGCACCCGCTAGAATGCGCGGCCACGCTGGTTCGACGCTGCCGAAAACGCGCAGTCGAGCAACCCCGCCATCGGGAAAGATATGGAGCCGGACATGGGTCAGGCGACCCACATCCAGCACCTCGAGACGGTTCTCATGATCGCCGAGGAGAGCCGTGCGCACAGCGAGCGGCCGCCAGTCCGCCTGCTGAAGCGAGTCCGAGGCCCCGGCATTGTCGATTCCTGCAAGCCCCGCATCGAAACCTTCGAGCGAGGCGGACTCGGGATGGTTGCCCCGGAAATGGCCGGTGTCGACGGTAATCGCCCGCACCCGGCCTGCCAGCCCCAGACGCACGATGCACCAATCGTGCCCCGGTGTGCGCCTGCGCCGCGTCTCCCAGCCATCCATCCACTTGCCACGGTCCGTGTAGCGCTCTGCACAAAACACAGCGCGCCCGCGCACCAGCAGGTTCTCCTTGGGGGCGAAGAACTCATCGCTGGCCAGCAGCGCCCGACCACCCAGGCAGGCCGCGGCCAGGTCGACCCAGCCCGCGTGCGTTTCGAGCCGGGCGGCGCTCATCCCAGGGCTCCGATCATGGCGCCATCCTCTCACGCGATCGGCGACAGGCCGCGGGCGGCGGCCGGCAAAGCCAGCGCCCATGCGCCTCGTCGGCGAAGCGGCCGTGCGCGTACACGCTGCGCCCGCGCACCCAGGTCTGCTCGACCACGCCCGCGAAGAGACGGCCGATATAGGGACTCCGTGGGTGGCGATGGTGAAGGTCCGCCGGCCGCACCAGCCACCTGCGTTCTGGCTGCCAAAGCACCAGATCAGCGTCGTAGCCGGGGGCGATGCGGCCCTTCACCGAGCCCAGACCCGCGACCTCAGCAGGCCGGCGACACAACCAGTCGGCGAGCCGGGCAAGGCCCAACCCGCGCTGGCGAGCCCCGGTCCAGGTGGCTGGAAGCAAGAGCTGGAGGCCTGCGATACCACCCCAAGCCGCCATGAAATCACCACTCTCGGGTCGCTTCAGCAGCGGCGGGCAAGGCGAATGATCACTCGCCACGTAGTCGAGATCACCGGTGCGCAAGCCTTGCCACAGGGCCGCGCGGTGACGCTGCCCGCGAATCGGCGGCGCACACTTGAACACCGTGGCACCGTCTTCGATCTCCGCGTCCGTGAAGTTCAGGTAGTGCGGGCAGGTCTCGCCCGTGATCTTCACCCCGCGCTGGCGTGCCGCGCGCAGCACCGCCAGCGCCTCGACGCTCGCCACATGCACCACGTGCACCCTACAGCCGGTGGTCGCAGCGAGCGTGGCGAGCAGCGCGATGGCTTCGGCCTCGGCCGCGGGTGGGCGCGATGCCGACCAGTCGCGGTAGCGCCGGCTGGTGGCCGGTCGCGGCGCTTGTGCGATCACCGAGGGAGACTCGGCATGGGCCAGCAGCGGCAGGCCGCGGGCGGCGAGCACGGGCATGGCCAACCGCAGCTCGGACGCGCCCACGGCCGGAAACGCGGCCAGGCCCGAGTCGACCAAGAAGCATTTGACGCCCAGCACGCCAGCGTCGATCAGCGGTGTCAGCCGCCCGGCATTGGCCGGCACCAGGCCACCCCACAGCCCGACATCGACCCGGCAGGCGCGCCGTCGCGCACGCTTGGCCGCCACTGCCGACGGCTCGGTGACCACGGGCAGGCTGTTGAGCGGCATGTCGATGAGGGTGGTCACACCGCCGGCTGCCGCCGCCCGACCCGCGGTCTCGAAGCCCTCCCAATCGCTGTGTCCGGGCTCGTTGACATGCACGTGGGCGTCCACCACCCCGGGCATCAGCAAGGCGTCGCCGGCTTCGACCACCGCCCGCCTTCGGGTCCCCGCCGGCAACGGGCCGTCGGCGCCGTCGCGCACCGCCACGATGCGGCCACCGGCCACCACCACCGTCGCCGGCCGGATACCCTCCTCGGTCACCACCCGGCGGCCGCGCACGATGAGCTGTACCACCGCCTTGTTCACAATGCGACCAGTGTAGCCGCTCACCCGCGAGCCGCTACTTGCCCTCGGCGGCCAGCCACGCAGCCCGGGCGTGGGCCGGGGGCCAGCGCGAGCGCCGGTACCAGGCGATGGCCTGGCGCGGGTCGCCGAGATACTCGGCCAGGCGTCCGGCGAGCACGCAGGCATTGGCACCGGGGTCGCCGTGCACGCAGGCCGCGGCATAGGCGTCGAGCGCGGCCGGCCACTGGCTGTCGCGCACCAAGGCGTCCCCGAGCTGACGCCAAGCACTGCCATCAGAGGGATCGAGGGCCAGGGCACGCCGCCATACCGCGATCACCGCCCGCCGCGCGCCGGGCATGACGGCCGGACCCAGGCTCGCTGCATACCAGCGGCGGGCGACTGCGGAACTCGGGTGCGCGCCGACAGCGGCCATGGCCAGCGCGCGATCGTCAGCCGCGGCCACTGACAGCACGCCGAGATAGCGCTCGTCGCAGGCCAGCAGTCGCCTCCAATGGGCCCGCTGCTCCCGCGGCGCGTTGCGCACGCGGGCGCGCACGCCAGCCAACCACGCGCCACCGCATGCCGGCCCTGCGCGCTGGGTCCCCGCCGCCATCGCCTCGCTGGCTGCCGACGGGGTCGCCACCGACTGGGTTGCTGCCTGGTGCGCGCCAGCGCCGCTCTTGAGCACCTCACGAAAGGTGCTCAGTGCGGCCTGGTTGCGGGCGACGATCGATCCGAGCGACACGCGCCACCCGCACGCGTAGGCGCCAGCCACCAACACAAACACGGCGATCGCCACGGGGGCGACACGCTGCCTCCGTGCCGGTGGTGCACCCTCACCAACGCCCGCCGCAGACTCGAGCGTCCACACCACGCCGAGGATCAGCCACCAGGCGATGCTGCCGGGGGTACCGAGGGCCACCGCGTCGGCGAGGCCGAAGAGCAACCAGGCGATGAGGCTGCCGAAAAGGCCTGCAGCCAAGGCCCGTGGACTGCCCGCCGATGGCCTGCGAGCACCGGACCACGCCCGCTCGAGACCGCGGGCGACGAGCATCACCAGCGCCAGCAGGCCGAACGGGCCGAGGTCGAGCCAGGTGGTGAGCGCGAATTGATGCGCGTCCTCGAGCGTCACACCCGCGGCGAAATCGAGCGGGTAGCAGTCATGGAGCACGCGGCCGAAGCTGCCCAAGCCTGCGCCGCTCAGCGGTACGTCCTCGAGCATCAGCAGCGCGCGCTGCCAGATCTCCGGCCGACCCTTGAGCGCCAGCCGCACACTGAGCCCCTGGGGCGAGCCATCCGCGATCACGCGGGCGATGGCCATGCGGCCGCTGGCTGTGGTGAGCACCAAGGTGCTGAGCGCCAGCACGGCGATGGTGGTCCAGGCACACGCGCGGAGCGAAGGCCGCTTTGGGCGGCGGGCGAGCGCCGCCGCCCAAAGCCCTGCGACCGCCGCTAGCAGCCCGCCACGCGAGCCGCTCGCCATCAGGCTGCCCAGGATCCACACGGAGGCCAGACCCGCAGCGATGCGCAGCCAGATCCGTCCGCCAGCCACGCCAGCCGCCCAGGGCACAGCGAGCAGTGGCACGAACATCGCCAGCGTGCCAGCGCGCTCGTTGCTGGCGAGCGGCAGCCAGGGCACCAGGCACGCGAAGCCCAGCAGCATCGCCAGCCGGCCGCCCTGCCCTGGGTGATCCTCTCTCGGCCCAGACGCCGCTCAGCCCAGGCTGGATTCCTGCCGCCAGGTCGCGATCAGCGCCATGGCGGCGATCCCCCACAGCAAACGGTTCGCCAGCGGCCACGCCAGGTCCAACGGCCGCGGGCTGATCGCCACCGAAAACACCACGCTCACCAGCAGCAGCAAGCTGGCCATGCGCCCATCCCGAACGCCGGCAGTGCCGAGCAGCGAAGCGATGACCACCCACACCATGAGCCCGCAGGCGAGCACCGCCAGCAGGGCGAGCCATGGCGACGAAGGCCAGGCGTCCAGCCCCCAGACCACTGGTGCGGCCAGGATCAGCGACAGCAGTCGACGGCGATCGCTCACAAGCCCCCGGGAGATGCGCCTGCGGCTATTGGGTCTTGATCGGACCAGGCCGACGCTCCGGCAGGGGTTTCGGATCCCGGTTCACCATCTCCAACAAGACTTGAATCGCCTTTTCGAGCTGAGGATCGCCACCGTCGATCACCGCCTTGGGGTCTTGCTCGACTTCGATATCGGGATCGACGCCATGGCCTTCGACCACCCAACGACCTTCCATGTCGGCGCTGCCTGCCTCGGGTACGAAAACGCTGCCGCCATCGATCAGCGGACCGCGACCGTAGATGCCGACCACCCCACCCCAGGTGCGCTTGCCGATCAGCGGACCGAGTCCGGCCTGGCGAAAGATGTAGGCGAATTGGTCGCCGTCCGACGCCGTGTCCTCGTCGATCACCGCCACCAGGTGGCCGTGAAAGGCGACCCCCGGGTAGGTATCGGGAAGGTCATTCCAGCGTTCGAAATCGACCATCAGAACCTGCCGCGCCAGACGCTCGATGATCATCGGCGAAACATTGCCGCCGCCGTTGTTGCGCACATCGATCACCAGGCCCTGCTTGCGCACCTGGCCGTAGAACCATTTGACGAACTCGCGCAGGCCAGCAGTGCCCATATCGGGCAGATGGATGTAGCCGAGACGACCCCCGCTCGCCATCTCGACCCGCTGGCGGTTTCCGAGCACCCAGCGCAAGTAAAGAAGGTCATCCTCGTCGCCCATCCCCGCGACGCGCACGCGCCGCGCAGCCTCGAGGTCCGGGGTCTTGCCGACCAGCAGCTCGACCGGCGCGCCACCGGCCTTGCGCAGCAGCGAATAGGGATTGGTGCCCGCGTCGAGCGGCTCACCGTTGATCGCCAGCAGGTAGTCACCGACCTCGACCCCGACCCCGATCTCCGTGAGCGGCGAGCGGTAGTTGGCCTCTTCGTTCTGCCCGGTGAAGATCTCCCGAAAGCGGTAGCGGCCAGCTTCGCCGTCGAGCGCGAAGCGAGCGCCGAGCAGCGCGGAACGCGGCCGCGGTGGCATGTCGTAATCACCGCCCGCGATATAGGCATGCCCGACGCTGAGCTCGGCGATCATCTCGCTGATCAGGTAGTTGAGGTCCGAGCGGTGGGCGACATGGGCGAGCAGCGGCCGGTAGCGCTGGCGCATCGCCTGCCAGTCGTAGCCATGCATGGTGGGGACATAGAAGAAATCCCGGAAGCGGCGCCAGACCTCGTCGAAGATCTGTGCCCACTCCTGCTCGGGCACCCGGTCCACCGCGAGACCCGCGGTCGAGACGCCCTTGGCCTCGGCGCCACCGCCGGGCTGGGCAGGGATCAAACGGTAGGCGCCACCCGAGGCGGCCAGGATCTGGCTGCCGTCGGCGGAGACCACCAGGTCATCGACCCCCGACACCAGCTCGCTGGTCTCGCGGTCTTCGAGCGAGAAGATGCTGACCCGCACCGCGCCCTCCCCCGCGCGTCCGTAGTAAGACGCGGGTCCTTGGACGTAGAGCAGATGACCCTCGATCGCGGCGAGGCCGAGAATGTTGTCAGCGGCGATCGGCACCTGCGCCACGCGCCCAGCCAGCCCCTCAAGATCGATGCCGATCGCCGCCTGCGCGGCCGCACCATCCGCGTCCGCAGCCTCGTGCGCGGTGGCGCGCGCTCGGCCGCGATGCTTCTTGGCGCCCTTGGCCGGCTTGGACCGGGCCTTCTCGGCGCCCGGCGCACTCGCAGCCTCGTGCGCCGCCCCGCTGGACGCGAGACTGGCTTCGTCCGAGCGCGGTGGGAACGGATGCGCCACATCGGTGCGCAGCGCGAGGGCATAGACCTCGGTGGCGCGATTGACCACGTAGTTGAACTCGAAAGCGCCGAGCTGGGGCCGGAACTCGCGCTCGGAAAGATAGAAAAGGTAATCGCCCGCGGGATCCCAGGTCGGGCTGTGCTCGTTCCACAGCGGACCGGTCACACGCGCGAGGGTTTTCGCGGCGAGCGACCAGAGAAAAATCGATCGGTTTCCGGTGTCCTCGGCCAGGGTCAACGCCAGGTAGCCGCCGTGCGGCGACCACTGGTATTCGAGTCCGAAGGGCGCGCGATCATCCGCCACCTCGACCACCGCACGGCTGGCCACATCGAGCACGAACAGCTTCGCCGCCTGGTTGCGGTAGGCGATGTGGCTGCTGTCGGGCGACCACTGGAGGTCGTAGTAGCGGCCCGTGGAGCCATCGGTGAGCTGCTCGGGCGCTTCCGCCGCCAGCGGATCGACCATCCACAGCTCTTCTTCGCCGTCGGCATCGGAGACGAATGCGATGTGGGCTCCATCGTTCGACCACGCGGCCTGGCGATCGTGGGCGCCCGAACTGCGGGTCAGGTTGCGCGGTCTTCCATACTCGATCGGCGCGGTGAAGATATCGCCACGGGCAGAAAACAGTGCTCGCTCCCCTTTTGGCGACAGACCGATATCTTCGATCAGATCACCTGCTTGGACCCGCGACCCACGCCGCGCCAGAGCGTCCGTCGGCACATGGATCGACAGTGCCGTGACGCTGTCGGTCGCCGGATCGTAGATCTCGAGGGCACCGGCCAGCTCGTAGACGATACGGCCCGAGCTTTCGTCGAGGCTGGGCCAACGCAGGTCCCAGGTATCGCTCGCGGTCAGCTTGCGGATCTGCTCCGTACGCAGATCAAAAACGTAGAGGTTGAGCACGCCGTCGCGATCCGATGAGAAATAGATGTGCTCACCCATCCACATCGGATCGCGCTCCGTGCGCGGGTGCTTGGTGATGCGCTGCGTCTCGTGACTCTCGAGGTCAAAGATGTAGAGATCCTGGGCCCAGCCTCCCTGATAACGTTTCCAATGGCGAAAGTCACGGGTCACCGGCGAGTAGACCACGCGTGTACCATCTGCCGACAACGAGCCACCGCCCGATTCCGGCATCGGCAGGGCCACGGGCATGCCACCCGCCACCGGTACGGTATAAAGACGGGTATCGCCGAGATCCCAACCGTCGCGCATCGAACGAAAGAGCACCGACTTGCCGTCGGGGGTCCAGCCATAGACCTGATTGTCGTAGCCCCAACGTGGCGGCAGCGGACCGTTGGCTGGGTAAAAGGTCAGTTGCCGGGGCGTGCCACCGGCAGCCGGCATGATGTAAACCTGTTCGTCACCGTCGTACTGGCCGGTAAATGCGATCCATCGCCCATCGGGCGAGAACTTGGCGAACAGCTCGAGACCCGGATGGGTGGTCAAGGCGTGGGCTACACCACCCGCAGCCGGCGCCAGCCACAGGTCGCCACCGTAGGTGAAGACCACCTGCTCCTGATAGAGATCGGGAAAGCGCAACAAGCGGGTGCTGGCGGTGGCGGCCAGATCGGCCGCATCGACCGCGCCGTCGATCGCGACCTCGCCGCGCGCGGGTGCGATGGGCAGGGTCAAGACCACCAGCAGCAGGGGGAGGACCGGCAAGCAGCGTGGGACCAAGCAGCGCAAGGTCGTCTCTCGTACAGCCATCTACATCTCCTCGAGGATGGGGGTGGTCCGGTACCGTCGAGCACCGCACCGCCGGGCCGTGAACGTTATCCGTTCGACTCCGAGCGAGCGTCGAAAGGGCGATCCAATGCCCGGCGACGCATGGTGACATAGCGCCCATCGACCGGCCCTCGGCGCGAGAAGCCCAGCAGGTGGAACAGCTCGACCGCCAACACGCGGGCGACCCGGCGATCGACCACCAGCGAGTCAGGAAGCGTCGGATGCCGGTGGATGCCGGGCAGCCAGTGCATCCGCCGCACCAGGCCCGAGCGGCGCAAGGCCGCGGACAGCCGCAGCCAGATCGGCCGCACCGGCCGCACGATGAAGAAGCCGTCGTCGCCTTGCCCTTGGTAAAGCGGCATCAACAACATGCCTTCGCAGGGTGCCTGCACCGGGCCGTGGATGTCGTCCGCCAGCACGTCGCCCTTGCGCACCGGCTGAAATCCGCAAAAACCAGGGCACATCCGAAAACCATCCGCAGGCTCGATGGGATGGCGCGCGAGCACATCGACGAAGCGCGGCAGGCCGCTGGCCGCGTGCTCGAGCGCACGCCGCGCCGCCGCCACCTTCGGCCACTCCTGGTCGCCGTGGATGACACCGCTCTCAGCCAGGGCCAGCCAGATGGCTGCCACCGCCAAGTCGACCGCCTGTGGGTCGTCGTGCTGGCCGCTCTCGAAGCCCAGCGACTGGATGTTGCGCACCCGTGACAGGTAGTTGAGCAGGGTCCCGGAAAGCTCTTCCTCGAGTCCAAGAACGGTTGGCACCGGCAGCGCGGCGGCCAGCGCACGATTCGGCAGGGTGTCGTTGAGCACGGAAAAGACCGGGTTGTCCGCCGAGGTGGTGTGCAGATCGAGAACGATGACGTGGCCGTCCCCGGCGCTGTCGATCGCCGCCCGAAGCTCCAGGTCGAGCGCGCACATCTCTTCCTCGTCGCAGCTCGCCGCGGCTGCGCCGGCACGCAGCGCCTCGAGCCGCGGGCGACGCCAGATGCGGTTCAGATCTTGTTCGATGTAGCGAACGCCGCGCCCGAGCGCGGGACGATTGCCGCTGAGCGCAAGCAGGGTTCCCCGAAGCTGCTGACGTCGGGGGGCGAGCGCGCCGAGCACCCGGCGCAGCGCGCGCACGCCGGCCGGCTCGTTGCCGTGCATGCCACCGATCGCGATCAGCAGCGGGCCCTCGGTCGGACCGGGCAGGTGGCCGAGAACGCGAGGCAAGCTCACGGTCGCTGTCGCAGTCGCTGTGGTCATGGTTGGTGGGGCCCCGCGGGGCTCGCCCCGGCCGGCATGCAGCCTATCGCGATCCGGTGCGTTCGAAAAGACGCGCGGCCAACAATTGCAGCGGAAACCGTCCCAGACCGCCGAGCGCGGCAGCGGCCTCGCTGAAGGCCACCACCGGATCCGCCTCGATGCCCTCACCCCACAGCAGAACCGGCAGCGGATCCGCGGCGTGCTGGCCGCTTTCGGAAAGCGTGGCGTGGTCGCCGGCCACCGCCAGCCGCCAGGGCTTCTCGCGCCCCCGGACCAACGAGCCGAGCACCGTGTCCACCGCCTCGAGAAAGCCCGCCTTGAGGTCCGGCCGCCGGTCATGAGCAGCGATATCGGCGCCCTTGACGTGCAGCACCACCAGGTCGGCGCGCTCCAGGGCCCTGCCCGCGGCCGCCAGCTTGGCGTCCAGATCGGTGTCCAGATTGGCGGTCATCGCCGGCGAGGTTTCTGTCTTGGCGCCCATCCACGAGGCCAGGCCGAGGATCGTGCGATCGCCTCCGATGCACACCACGCGCAGTGGCATGCCCGCGTCCTCGAGCGGGATCAGCCGGTGCAGATGGCCGGCGCCACGACTCAAGAGGGCATTGGCCAGCGGCTCGCCTCGGGCCGAGCGCTGACGGTTGACCGCGTGCCCCCCCAGCACCCGTCGCGCCTCTTGCTCGAACACTGCCAGCACGCTCGCCGTCCACACCGCGCGCTCATTCTCCGGATCGAGCGGCTTGGGGGTCATCGGCGGACCCGGCGGTGCGCCGTCGCCCGGATCGCTGCCGGTGATCGCAGAGGACAAACCCTCGCCATGCAGCACGATCGCCAGGCGATGCTCGGTGGCCGGCGCCACGCGCACCTCCACATCATCGGCCAGGGCGCCCGGCAGCGGCAGGCGGTCGAGCGCTGCGGCCAGCTCGTGGGTTTGGGCGCGAATGCGGCCAGCTCGGCGATCGGTGACGAAACCGCCGGCGTCGAGGGTGGCGAAGTTGCCGCGCAGGGCGACATCGCCCGGGCGCAACACCAGGCCCGCGCCCAAGGCTTCGACCGGGCCACGCTTCATGGACTGGGGCGATTGGCCAAACAGCGCCAGCGTGCCGGCGGCGGTGTCGGGCACGAAGCCGGGAGTCACCGGATCGGCCAGCCCGCAGCAGCCTTCAAGCGCCAGTCGATCGAGGGTCGGGGTCGAGGCAGCCTCGAGCGGTGTACGGCCACCGAGTGCACGTACCGGGCGGTCAGCCAGACCATCGATGACCAACAGCAAGGCCGGGATCGGCGGCTGGTCTTCGCCGCGCGCTGCGGTCAGCGAGGGAACCTGGCGTGCCAGCGTCTCGGTCACCACACGCACGGCGTAAAGCACAGGCTCGTGGCTGGTCGCGGTCTCCACCAGCGGCACGTCATGGGCGTCGGCACGATCGGCCAGGAAGTCGTGGATGCTGCGGATGGCGGCGAAGTTCTCCAAGTAGCGCTCCGCGCGCCGGCGGCCGAAGCGACCGCGCGCCACAAAGCGGCTGCGATGCTGCTCGCGATCGCGCGTGGCGAGCATCAGCGGCACCTGGTAGACAGCGCCTTCGAGGTCACTGAAGGGAACCAGCGGCGGAAACAGATGAATGCCCTCGATCACCACGCTGATGTGCTCGGAGATCGCGCGCTCGACCATCGCCCGGACCCCGACCACCACCCGCGCCGACTGTTCTTCAAAGCCACCGAGCAAGCGATCTTCCGACCCGTCCTCGTCGGCGAGCGCACCCATGTCGAGCCGGGCCTCGAAGCTTGAGCTATGAATCGTCGGCATCATTTGCGGCGAAAACACCATTCTCATCACCTGGCGAATGGTGTCCGTGGCATTGATGCGGTAGATGCGCAGAAGCGGCGCCAGGTCCAATGCCAGGGTCGACTTGCCGGTGCCGCTGCCACCCCCCACGTAGACCACCACCGGCCGCGGTAGGCGATCGACCCGCCGCACCAGCCGGTAGCGCCGGGCACTCTCGGCGCCCTCGCTGCGTTCCATGGTGTCGGCGGTCAGGCGCACCAGATCGTCGCTCGCGATGCGCACCGTGCCCGCTTGGCGCAAGGCTGCTTCGATCTCTGCCACCAACTCGTAGGCATGCCCGAGGTCGAGGCCAGCAGCCCGGATACTGCGCGCCAAGAGGCCGCGCGAAAACGGCTGCAAACGGCCTTCCTTCAGTACCTGGATGCCCGCTGGCGGCGCCACGGGCGACCCATCGACCAACGACCGCCCGAGCTGGTGCTCGACTTGCTCTTGGATCCGCAGCCACAGCTCGTGGGTAGCGATCTCGGTCTCGCCAGCGAGCTGCTCGCGCACCGCCTGGGCGACGCTCAGGGCCTGATCGAATGACAATCCATGCTGCACTAGGTCGTGCACGATCATGCCGCGCAGAAAACGCCGGCGCACGCCATCGGGACCGATGACAGTGAGCCGGTGCCGTTGACCCGCAGCCGGCAATCGCGAATCTTGCCGGCTCACCCGAACACCCCCGCCAGGCGTCGACCGCAGGGCATCATCGGCGACTGCTCCGCCCGGCGAAAGAGGTGCCGGGCGCCTGGTCTTCGAGCAGCGCGCGTAGACCGAGCAGCGCTGAGAGGTTGTGCTGCACGTAGTCGATGCGCACCCGCCAATCCTCCAGGCTGCGGCGGAAACCGCCGATCGCACGCTCGGGATGGGGCAGATAAAGCGCGTTCACAGCGCGAAACTGGCAACGCAGTTGGAATGCGGCCATGCGCAGCAAGGCTTTATGGTACAGCGTGGAATCACGGCCATGGCGCTGGGCTAGGCGGTGCATGGCAACCAGCGCTTCGGCACGGGTGGCGGTCGGGGTCGAGCGCGGCGGGTTGTAGAAGGTGCCGATCCAGTCGAGATCGCGGGCGGTGGTGCGTTGTGCGCCGACGATCGCCTCGGCGATGCGCGCGGCGTGCGCGACGTAGCGCGCATCGCCGGTGCCGGCATCGAGCGCATCGAGGCCGATCAGTAGCCAATGATCGTGCGGCAGGCGATCGGTGGCGAGGTCGCCATCGCGCACGTCGATCAGGTAGTCGGCACCGCGCCGTGCGGCGTCCAGCCACTGATCGCCTCCGGCCAGCGCATGCAGCCGCGCCAACGCCAGGATGGCTTCACCCGGATAGTAGATCGAATCGAAGGGCTCGGCATCGGGCTCAGCATAAAAGTACTTTGACGCAAAGCGGCCATTGGGCGCTTGCTGATGAAGGAGAAAACGTCCCAGCTTGCGCGCATGCGGCAAGAAGCGCGGATCATCGCTCGCCTGCTGGTAGGCGACGATCGCCAACACCGCCAGGGCCGCACCACCCAGCTTCGCCTCTTCGCCCGGCGACACGATCGCCTCGAAGTCTGCTGCAGCATCACCTGGCCGTGGCCCGCGCACATGCTCCAGCAGGGCTTCGATGCCGCGTCGCGCCGCCTCAAGATCGCGCGTATCGCTGGTCTCGCGATACAGCTCCACCAGTGCATAGCAGGACCCCGCATGGCGCAGCAGGTTGTAGCCCTTGTCGAGACGATCCCTGCGCGGATCGTATTGGTAGTCGAAATTGCCATCTTGATGTTGGTGCTCGCGCAAGTAGGCGCCACCAGCCTTCGCCGCCGCCAGCAGCGCTCCGGGCGCCAGATTCGGCGCGCGATCATTGCCGCGAAACAAGCGCATGCTGACCTCCTCGTCAGCCTCCGCAAAACTGTCGAATCGCAAGCGCCGGTAGGGCTTGCCGGAACGCCCGGGGTTGCCTCTGACGCTGACCACCGCACGGCCGCCTTCGGCCAGGTAGCGGCGCAGGCGTCCCGATTGAAGGTCGCCCGAGCGGTCCAGCAAGCGCCGTGAAACCAGCTCCTCGGGCAGCAGCATGAGGTCGACTTCGGCCAGCCACAGCCCTTCGAGGCTGGGGTCGAGCCGGGCACGACCGTTTGGGTCGAAGCGCTCCAGCGATGCCACCTGCTGAACCAGGTCGATCTTGAGTCGGCCACCGGCACGCGTCTGCTTGCCGGCGCGTGCGCTGAGCTGATCGACCGCGGCGAGCACCGCTTGCTGGTACGAGCTGCCGGCAGCGCGCGCAACCAGTGCCGTGCGATCGGCCCGCGACAGACTGACCAGCGCCAAGTAGGCGCCTTGCGCGTGCTGCGCACCGATCGCGGGCGCTCGTTTCGCCTGCGCCTGCTCGCCTCCGTCCGCCATCAGGCGCTGGCGTGCTGCCCTTATCAAGCGGGTGCGCTCGCCCGGCGACGGCGCGGGCGAATCCCAGCCAGCCTCGCCCTCGACCGCGGGCTGCGGGCCGTCGGACGCAGGCGATGCGCCGGAGCGCAGCAGCAGGTGACGGGCCGCGACCAACGCCACCAGCAAGATGCCAGCGACCCACAACGCGCGGCGCCCAGCACCCGGCGAAAAATGCCTGGCAGCGGTCATGGTTGCTGGCCTTGAAATACCCTGATTGCGGGCGGTCGAGGCGCGTGTGAGCACGCAGTCGAGGACGCAATGCAGGATGGGCCCCCAGAGGTTGGGTTCCCAGCGGATGGATCTCGAACGGGTCGGTCATGGTTCATGGCAGGTCCGATCGCGATGCGCATGAAGGTGGGTGAATGGGTCACAGCGTCCGAACGCCGGCCAGCGGTCCGTGGCCTTCATGCCATGGCACCGCGATCGACGACCAGCACGCTGCCGGTGGTGAACACGGAGGCGTCCGAGGCCAGGTAGCGGGCGAGACGCGGGGTGCGGTCGGTGTTTGCTGGCGCTTCGCGCGGGCTCATGGCAGACTTTCCTACTGTTCAACGCTTATACAGCCGGTCGATTCGGCCATACTCAAGTGCCAGAAGCGCGCCCTCGCCACACACCCGAACGCCTTCGATCAAGCGCGCAAAGCGCGCGTCGCGGGTCAGGCCTCGCTGGTAACGGTAGTAGATCTGCTGAGCGATGACGGCGATCTTGAACCGACCGAAGACATAGTAAAACACCAGGTCGTCGAGCTTGCGACCACTCGCCCGGGCATAGGACTCCGCCACCTGCGCCCGGCTCGGGTTGCCGGGCAAATCCGTGGGCGAGAGGCGCAGCGCGCGCATCTCCGGCGGATCGTCGGGATCGACCCAGTAGCCAAGCGCGGTACCGAGGTCCATCAATGGATCGCCGAGGGTCGCCATCTCCCAATCGAGCACCGCGATCACACGCCCGAGATCCTCCGGATCGAGAAGTAGGTTGTCGTACTTGTAGTCGTTGTGAACCAGTGTCGCAGGTCGCTCCGGCGGCTGGTGCCCGGCGAGCCAGGTCGCGACCCGCTCGAGAGCCGGGATCTCATCCGTCTTCGAGCGCCTGTAGCGTTCGGCCCAGCCCGCCACCTGCCGCGCCACATAGCCCTCGGGCTTGCCGAAAGCGCCCAGCCCCGCCGCCTCGACATCGACCGCGTGCAGCTCGGCTAGGGTGCTGACCAGCGCCCCTGCGACGCGCGCCATCTCGGCCGGCGGCGGTGCGTCCTGCGGGCGCATCTGCGCCCGCAGGATCACCCCGCGAAGACGCACCATCAGGTAAAAGGGCGCACCGATGACCGACGGATCAGAGCAGTAGAGCAGCGGACGTGGCACCTTGGGGTAGATTGATTTCAGCGCCTCAAGGACACGAAACTCACGTCCCATGTCGTGTGCGCGGTCGACCTTCGAGCCGTATGGCGGTCGGCGTAAGACCAGCTCGCGATCACCCGCGCGCAGCAGGTAGGTCAGGTTGGAGAAGCCGCGCGGGAACTGCTCGACGGCAATGGGCACCTGGAGGCCGAGCTGCGCGGCGAGATACGGCTCGAGGCGGTCGAGATCAAGCGCCTCGTCCGCGCGCACCGCCACGGCCCGGTCGACGTCGAGGGTCGTCATGCCCGCCAGTCTATTCGCTCGACGTCCATTCGCTCGACGTCTATTCGCTCGACGTCTATTCGCTCGACGTCCATTCGCTCGACGTCCGTTCGCTCGGCGTCCATTCGTTCGACGTCCGTTCGCTCGGCGTCCATTCGTTCGACGCATGCGGAAGGACAGGGGTCGGCTGTGGTAAAAAGGCCGGGTTCTCGGTCATGGTTTTTCGGGTCGGAGACGCAGGGGAGTTTCGTGCTTGGTGTGTATGGTGACGATTCGCGTCAAGATTCTGCTCGGGTATCTGGCGACGGTGACCGTGCTGTCGGCTGCCGGCGTCTTCGGTCTGTGGCAGCTCGAGCAGCGACTCGAGGCCGAGATCGGCAAGCAGATCGACGGTCTCGCCGCCTCGCTGCTCGGCCAGATCGAAGACCGGGTCTACAGCCGCGCCGAGCAAGTGCGTGAGCTGGTCAGCACCACGCGCGAGATGACGACAGCGCTCGAGACCTCGAACCGCCGCTTCCTCGCCCTCGGCAATGCCGAGGAGCGAGCCGCCCACATTGCACGGTTGGACGCTTTGTGGCAGGCGGAGACTGCACCCGATGCCGCGGCCCCAGCGGTCGCCATGCCCGCGATCATCCGAACGGTCGACAACGAGCCACTCTCGGCCTTGTTGCGCGACGAGATCTCCTTTTTCCACCGCGAGACCGGCTATCCGGTTTTCGGCGAGGTCTTCGTCACCAATCGCTTCGGGGTCAATGTCGCGGAGACCTCCATCACCTCCGACTACCGGCAAGACGACGAAGCCTGGTGGCAAGAGGGGAGTCGCCAAGCGCTGTGGCTGAGCCCGGTCGGCTTCGACGACAGTTCCGGCATCTTTTCGATCGACTTCGCAGCCCAGGTTCTCGACTCGGACGGTGCGTTGCTCGGCGTGCTCAAGGCGGTGCTCAACATCGAAGAGGTGTACCGCATCCTCCGCGACTTCGAGCAGGCGAGCCCGGTCGCCTCGGCCCGCGTCGAAGTGCACGACGCGCGCGGTGCGTTGCTTTACCCGCACTTTCAAGCGCCCCAGGACACCCTGGTGCCGGGCAGGGCCGGGCCGGGCAAGAAGCGACGGCTCGAGGCCGGGACTCGGATGCTACGCGCGGTGGTCCACTCCGTGAGCCGCTCGCGCTATCCGAAGCTTGGTTGGACGCTCACCTTGGGCTACGAGCGGGCCGAGGTACTGGCGCCGGTGCGCGCCCTGCGGCTTCGCTTCCTGGTCATTGGACTGGCCGCCCTGACCGTCTCGATGCTTGTGGGCTTCGCGGTTGCGGCCTCGATCGCCCAGCCGATCCGGAAGGCCTCCGCTGCCGCTGCACGGCTCGCCAATGGCGACTTGTCGCTGCGCATCACGCCCGCAGGCAGTGGCGAGGCGCGCCAATTGCTCGAAGCGATGCGCGCCATGCTCGAGCAACTTCACCACACCATCGGCGGGCTGCTCAGCACCTCCCGGCAGGTCAAGAAATCCGCCGATGTACTCGGAGTCAGCAGTCGGCGCATTGTCACCGGCGCCGAGGACCAATCCGCGGCAACCGCGGCGAGCACCGGGCTGGTGCGTGAGATGGCCCAATCGTCCGAAGCGGTGGCGCGCAGCGCCGACCAGATGATGCAAGGTCTGCGCGTCACCCGCCGCTCGGTCGACCAGATGGTGGCATCGATGGAATCGATCGCGACCCGCACTGGCGAGGTCGCTGGCGAGGTGCGCTCGAGCCTGAGCACTGCGGACGAGATTGTTCGCTCGGTCGAGCGGGTGGCGAAACGCGCGCAGGAGGTTGGCCGCGCCTCCGAGGGCGCGGTCGACGAAGCCCGTCGTGGCGGCAACGTGGTCGACGCCAGCAGCCGTGGAATGAACGAGCTCTCCGAGACCATCGAGGAATTGGTCGCGGTGCACCAGAAGCTCGACCGCAGCAGCCGCAGCATTCACCGCATCACCGAGGTGATCGAGCGTATCGCCGGTCAGAGCAATCTGCTGGCGATCAACGCCGCGATCCAGGCCTCCCAGGCCGGCATGCAAGGCGAGGGCTTCGCGGTGGTGGCGCGCGAGATGCAGGCGCTCAGCGAGAGCACCGCAGGTTCGGCCAAGGAGATCAGCCAGCTTGTCGAGGCGGTGGAAAAGGACATCGAGAGCGCAGCGGCGATCACCGACCTCGGCGCTCGCCAGACGCACGAAGGGCGGGCGCACGCAAGCAACGCAGCACGTGCACTCGAGCGTATCGTCGAGACCTCCCAGGCGGCCAGCGAAGCGATGCAATCGATCGGGCGCGACACTGCGACCCAGACCCGCGTCGCGGAGAACATGGCAGCCACCTTTGAGCGCATCGGTGAGATGGTGGCCGCGGTCAAGGACGAGACCGGCCGCCACGCATCGACCAGCGAATCGATCCGCCAGGCGATGATGGGTCTGGCCGCTGCCAGCGAACGCGTCCGTACCGCGATCGAGGAGCATCGCCGCGATGGCGGCGAGGTGGGCAAGGCGATGGACCGCATCGCCGGCACCGCGCGTGACCACGTCGAGACCTCCACCCTGCTGGTGGAGGTCACCCGTGCCCTCGAAGAGCAGTCCGCGACGCTGTTTGAGCTGGCCTCCTTCTTCCGCCACCCGGATGACGCTGATTGAGTCACACGCGAGCGAGGCACTCGCCCCGCGCCGCCCCCGCCGAGCCGCGACTCAGACCCCGGCCGGGGCGACGCGGACGTCGTAGACGCCGGTCCGCACCCGGCCGCCGCTCTTGACCTGTACCCAGAGCCGGTAGCTCCCCGGCTGCGGGAAGGCCCAGGGCAAGCTCACGGCAGCGCCCAATGGCGGAAGCGAATGAACCGCATGCGCCGAAGCGCCCATCTCGGCCTGAAGCACTGCCTCGGGTACCTCGCTGGCGGCACGCGCGATGCGCCCGGCATCGCGCAGGGCGAACAGTCGCTGCGCCACCATCGATGCCGTGCCGGTCGGATGCAGGTGGACGAACACCGAGCCATCAGCACGCCGAACAGCCGCATGCGCACCCATACCCATGTAGCGTTCGAGCTCGCGGGGCGCACCGTCGGGTCCGCGCAGGGCGAAGGTCAAATCAACCGGTCGTCCCGCCAGCAGCTCCGATGGCCGATTGAAGACCAGTCGCGAGCCATCATCGAAACGGTAGGCATCGGACTGGCTGGCAACGCCCAACGACCACGAATCATCCGGATCGGGCTCCAGCCGAAGCGCTGGTGGGCTGGCTGCGTCACCCGGCGCCACTACCGAGGACGCCGCTTCCGAGGACGCTGGCACCTCGATGCTCTCGGTCAAGGTCTGGGCATAGCCCGAAGCGTGCGTGATGTCGGCGTAGATCCGGTAGCGGCCGGCCGGCAGGGCCGCGGGCACCACCACTGCGAAGCGGTCATGCGCCTGGCGCAAGGGATGCACGTGGGCGAAGCCATCCAGCCCATCCTCGGCCACCAAGAAGGCGTGCATCAGCTTGCCGTGGTCGGGGACGATCGCCGACCAGCGTCCGCGGTCAAAATCCTCGTCATCGATGGTGAGCGTGATGACACGCTGGCCGCCGTCGGACACCATGGCCTCCGCCCGGATCGCCAGCGGCTCATACAGCCCTTCGGCGAAGCGTGCATCTTCACTGTCCCACCAGGTCTTGCCACCATAAAGCGCCACAGCGATCACCGCCAGCGCGCTCACCATGGCCCAGCGGGCCGCGCGACGGCGGCCGGGTGACGCCACCTCCCCCGGCCCCAAAACGCCCTCGCGCACCCCAGCACCGATCGCGGTCACCGCACCGGCGACCAGCAAGCTTCCGAGCACCACCAGCAGCACAGCCAGCCAGCGCATCAAGCCGAGACGTTGGGTGGCTGCTGCCACCACCGGCACGATGGCGGTGCCCTTCCCGCGATCGCCGTCGACGTCGACATAAACGCTGTAGGACCCACCGTCCATCAACCACAGCTTCGCGCTCCACAACCCCGCTTCGCCGCGCACCGGGAGCGCGACATCGGCCGGTGGCGCACCCTCGGGTCCGGCATCCCAGCGCACCGGCCGCACCGCCACCCGCTGCGCGCTGCCGGCCTGCACCCAGACGTTGATCTCCGCCAGGCCCGGAACGACACCCGGCGCGCGGACCATCACTCGCACCCGATAGGGGCCGGCGTCACCTTGAAACACAGTGTCAGGACTGCCGATGTGGGCCTCGGCCCGCGGCACCGGCACCGATGCCAAGAGAGCCAGCGCAGCGATCGCGAACCGCCATCGGGTGCTCATCGCTTCACCCGCGCCATCCAGCTTCCCCAGGCCAGTGCCAGCCGGCTCGAGGTCACCGCCAAGACCACCGCCAGGGCGGCGGAGCGGAGGGTGAAAGGATCACCCTCGAGCGCCCAGAACCGGTGCATCCACGGCCCCGGGCGTGCACCGTAGCTCCAGGAGAGGTCGGTGGCAAAGAAGGCGTTGCGGGCCTTCTCGCTGAGCAAAAAGGCCGAGAACGGCCACTGCACAGCGAGGAAAAGCGCGAAGAACACCACGCCGGCGAGCAGCGCCAGGGTCCAATCGCCACCCGGGCGCCGGGCGCGCCGCTGCCAGGCGCGCAGCAACAGATCGAGCCCAAAGGCGGGAACCACCAGCAGCAAGGGCCACACGTCGACCACCATGTGATCCACCGGGTTGTAGATCGGTCCGAGCAAGGGGGTCGCCGAGAACTGGGGCAGGATCCAGATCATCGCCAGGTTCAAGAGCATGTAGACCGCGGCGATGGTGGTGGCTGGCAAGCGCAGATGCACGGCGCGCGCCGGCGCCAGCAAGAACAACGGCACCAGCGCCGCCATCACCAGATAAAAGGTCGCGGCATGCTGCAAATTGGTCTGACGGTACTCGGTGGCGAGCACCGCGATCAGCGCCAGCACCACACCGGCTGTATAGGCGAAGATGACGCCTTGACCGCGCACCCGCGAACCGCTTTGCGTGACCCGGTTGTGCAGTGCCGCCGCCAGGATCAGTCCGCCGAGGGTGACGCCGAACATGCCGAGCGCCAGCACGGTATGCGGCGGGCTGAGGATCTCGACAACGAGACCGTAGGCATTGTGCCACCAATCGTCGAAAGGAGCGGAGGTCAGCATGGCGATGGCGCCCCAGATCGCCCACCAGGCACCGAGCGGCCCGCGAAAACCCCAGAAGCGCACCCCCGCGGCCGTGGCCTCGGAGTGCTTGCCAAAGGTCATGCGCAGCACCATCCAGCCGCTGACCAGTCCACCGACCACGCCGCCCAGATAAATGGCCATGTGGGCCGGGGTCCAGAAGGTGTCGCGGCCGATGGTGCTATGCCAGGAAATGTCCCAGATCACCCCGACCACAATGCTCGTCGCACCGACCGCCAAGGCCAGCACGGTCCAGGGCAGGCTCTCGGCTCTCGCGGCAACACGGGTCGCGGTCGGCGCCGCGGGGGCGACCCCAGACGCGGTGACAGATGACGTTCTCATCAGGCGATTCTCCTCGCACTACCTTAAAGCGCCATCATGAGCGCTGCGGTTCTTCACGGTAGGGTCCCTGGAGGGGTTCCTCGGAAAGGCTCCTTCGACAGGGTCCTTGGAGAGGGTTCTTCGACAGGATCCTCAGACGTTGGTTGGTACGAACGATCACGGCTCGAGGTTAAAGAGCATCGAACGAACCGGGATTCGGCGATCCGAGCCTTCGGCACGCGGACAAGGAGGCCGGGCGGAGCGTGATCCGCCCTCACCGGCGGCGCCGCGAAGTGCCGAAAGTGACCTCGAGCTCGAGGCGCTCGCCGCCGCGCTCGACCACGGCGGGCACGGTTTCGCCGGGCTTGGAGGCGCGCAGGATGTACATGAAGTCGTAGATGTCGCCGATCTCTTTGCCGGCGAGGCCGACCAGGCGATCGCCGCGGAGCATGCCGGCCTGCTCGGCAGCGCTGCCGGGACGCACGCCGGCGAGCAGCACGCCGGCGCCTTCATCGGCATAGTCGGGGATGGTGCCGAGGGAAGCGCCGTAGGAGCGGCTGTCGCCGCGCGGCGCCGGGGCGGTGGCACGGACATAGGTCAGCGGCGTTGTGCGCCGGGCGAGCCGGAGGGCGACATCAGCAGCCAAGGCCGCGACCCGGGCACCACCCGAAGCATTGATCAACTCGGTGTCATCGGTCGGGCGATGGTATTGCGCATGCGTGCCGGTGAACAGGTAGATCACCGGGATGCCGGCCGCATAGAAAGGGGTCTGGTCCGAAGGCCCGTACCCGTCGCCTCCGAGCACGCAGGTGATGCCGAGCGCCGCACATGCGGGGGGCACCAGATCGGACCATTCTTCCGCCGAGCCCGCACCGAGCACCGACAGCTTCTCGCGCAAGCGACCGACCATGTCGAGGTTGACCATGGCCAGCACCTCGCCGAGCACCAGGCCCGCCGGTGGTTGCTTGGTGAAATGGGTGGAACCCAGCAAGCCGGCTTCTTCTCCGGAAAAGGCCACCAACCACACGTCGCGCCGCAGCTCGCCCTGGTGCTCCCGGAGCTCGCGCGCGATCGCGAGCAAGGCGGCCGTGCCCGAGGCGTTGTCGTCGGCACCGTTGTGCGGCGCGTGCTGGTTGGGGGCGAGCGAGCCGGGACCACCGAAGCCCAAGTGGTCGTAGTGCGCGCCGATGACGATCGGGCCGCCGGCCGGCGGCGCGCCGGCCGGCAGCCGAGCGACCACGTTGTGCGCCGCGCGCACCTGCTCCTCGAGCTCGACGCGCAGCCGGGCGCGATGGCCACTGGCGAACAGCGACGCGCCGAGCGCCCGATCGACCACCACCACCGGCAATCCGGCATGGCCTGCAGAATCGGCCGCAAGGACCGGCAAAGGTGCGTCTTCCGGCAGCTCGGTGTTCGAGCTGTCGCCCTTCTGGCCGCGACCCAGCGGTGGCAGGTCGACCACCACCAGCGCCACGGCACCCTTCTCGCGTGCGGTGAATGCCTTGAGGCGCAGATCGCCGTAGCGCCGTTTCACCGACTCGTCGGCAAAGGCTTCACCGCTTGGCACAAAGCGACGCGCGACCACGATCTTGCCCGCAACGTCGCGCTGTGCGTAGTCGTCATGGTCGAGCTCCGGCGCGCTGATCCCATAGCCGACCGCCACCACCTCGCCTTCGGCCATGCCGGTTGCTGAAAAGCCCATGGGCACGAAGTGATCGCCGCTCACTGCCTGGCCATCGATGGCGAACGCGGTTTGTGCCCCGCGTGCGACCTCGACCACCACCTCGAAGTCCTGCAAGAATCCGCGGCTCGCGCCTTCGCCATCACCCCCCGGCGCCAGGGCGAGGGCAGCGAAGCGGTCAGCGATGTAGGTTGCCGCGGCGTCGATGCCGGCTGTGGCCAGCCCACGACCCTCGCGCGCGTCATCGGCCAGCCAGGCGACATCGGCTCGGAAGCGGTCGGCGGCTGAAGCCAGCGGTGCTGGCCCGCCGGAGATGCCGGCCGGAGTCTCGACCCAGCGCGCGACATAGACATCGGTCTCTCCCGGCTGGCCCTGATTGCGGTTCGAAGCGAAAGCCAGGAAGCGGCCATCGGGCGAGAACATGGGGAAGCCATCGAAGCCGGGCGCATAGGTGATGCGCTCGAGCCCCGAACCATCGACCCGAATGGAGAACAGGTCGAACTCGCGGCCGTTGTCGCTCAGGTAATTCGACGAGAAGATGATCCGTTCGCCGCCGGGATGAAAGAAGGGTGCGAAGGAGGCGGCCCCCAGGTAGGTCACCTGCTGGGCGTTGCCACCGTCGGCGTCGGCGACAAAGAGCTCGAGCTTGCTCGGACGTACCAGGTCCTTCGCCAGGAGCCGCCGGAAGTCCGCCAGCCCCTCACCCACCGGACGTGAGGCCCGCCAGACGATTTTGCTGCAATCGCGGTTGAAGAAGGCACCGCCATCGTAGCCCGGCAGATCGGTCAGCCGCTGGACATGACCGCCGTCAGCATCCATGCGGTACAGGTCGATGTCGCCGTCGCGCGTCGAGGTGAAGATGATCGAGCCGTCCTTGGCGCACAGCGTGGCCTCGGCATCGTAGGCATGGTTGTTACTCAGGCGTTGGATCCCCGAGCCGTCTGCGTGAGCGCGGACGATCTCGTAGCTGCTGTAAAGCGGCCACACATACCCCTGCGAGCGATCCGGCACCGGCGGGCAGGCGGGATCCGCAAAGTGCGTGGTGGCGTAGATCACCTCGCGGTCGCCAGGCAAGAAGTAGGCGCAGGTGGTGCGGCCGGTGCCGGTCGAAACCAAGCTCCGCTCACCGGGCACCTCCGGGTCGAGACGGAAGATCTGATCGCAGGCGTATGCGCCGCCGCGGGCCTGGTAAATCAGCTCGCGACCATCGAACGACCAGTAGGCCTCGGCGTTTTCACCGCCGAAGGTCAGTTGGCGCACATCGGCGAGATGCACCTCGCGCGAATCCCGCAAGGTGCCCGCAAACGGCGCTTGGGCGTTCGCACCCGCGGCCACCAGGATCGAGATGGCGGCCGAGGCAGCGACCGAGAAAGGGCCGGATGGATGCGGGACAGAGCGCATACAGCGGCGATCGTATCAGCCGCCCGGGTGGCACGTGGCGCTGGCTGGCGGGCAAACGCATCCGGTCCCCGGTCCGTACACTCTTTCGTTCGTCCCGCGTGCTGGTGGGCGAAGCAGCCGCCGGAAGTAGTCGCCGTCTTATCATCCTCCGGAGACAATCCATGCCCCCGAGTTCATCCTCCTCCGCCGCCTTGGCCGACTCGCCGGCCGCACCCACCAACGGTGCGCTGCGGCCGCTCGAAACGATTCGGCCGCCGGACATCCTCGAAGAGCTGGGGCATGGCGTGCTCGGCCAAGATCGCGCCCTGCGCTACGTGTCGGTGTCGATCTACAAACACGCCACGGGCAAGGTGCCCGGCAACCTGCTGATGATCGGCAACTCGGGCACCGGCAAGACCACCATCATGAACAACATCCAACGCCTGTACAACGAGGTTCCGGAGTACCAGCATCTTCGCGCGGTGACCGTCATCAACGCCAACCTTCTGGTCGATGCCGAACGCCTGGAGTTTCGCCCCGACCGGCTGCTGAAGGCGATCGAGCAGCGGGCACGAAGAGTGGCCGGCGCGCGGCCGACACCCGAGCGGCTGAAGAAAGCGATGGAGCGCGCCACGATCTGCATCGACGAAATCGACAAGATGTCATCCATCCTCGCTGGCAAGCCCAACGCCCTCGGTGTGGTGCTGCAGCAGGGCCTCCTGACCCTGATGGAGGGCGAGAGCATCGCCTACCCCGTGCATATCTGGGTGGACGGTGAGGAAACGCTTCATACCCTCGAGATCGACACCCAGGGAATGATGTTCATCTGCGGTGGCGCCTTCGAGGGCCTCTATGACCAAGTCTTCGAACGCGTGACCAAGCCGGGAAGCGGCGAGAGGCTCAAGACCAAGACCCTCCGGACTGCGGAAGGTCAAGTTCGCATCAACACCGTATTCGCCTTGAATGAGCTGCTCAAACCCAAGGATCTCTTCGACTACGGCATGGTTCCTCAGTTCATGGCCCGCTTCGAGAAGGTGGTCATGCTAGAGGACCTGAGCATCGACGTGCTCCGGAAGATCCTCCTCCACTCCTTCGAGTCGCCCTTCGTGCGCTCGCGGCGCTTCTTCCGCGTGCTCGAGATCGAGCTCGAGATCGAGGACCTGGCATCAGCCTTGATCGCCGAGCAGGCGGCCAAAGACAGCCGCACGGGTGCCCGCGCGCTCCGCCCGCTGATGGCCGAAATCGTCAATCCTCTCGAATTCAATCCCTGGCAAAACCCGGCGCTCGAGAAACGCGAACACGGCTTTCGCCTGCTGATCACCGCCGACATGGTTCGCCGAGCCCTCGGCCGCTGATCGCAAGATCCCACCGCCTCCCACAGCGCCCCCTGTGCGTCGCGCCTGGTTGTCAGGTAGAATGGGCTGAATGCATGCCGCGATCTCGGTGCCGCGCCGAGGATTTGCCAGCAAGCCATTTGGTCTTTTGAGCGGGTAATTCGTGTAGAAACGGAAGGCGAGCCGTTCGATTGGGGGCTAGGCGCAAGGTGGGTATGGACGGCCATCCGCTCTGCTGCCGATCAATCCTCTCCCTCGTCCTTTCGTTACAGTGGGCGCGCATACGCCCGCTCGGCCGGCTGGTTGGGTGTTCGGGGCAGTCGTTACGAGACGACGATTCGGCCAAGGATCATGAATCTTTTCGAGCGTCTGAGTGTCAGCAGGGCTATCGCGGTCGTCGCCAACGAGTCGCAGGCCGACACGCTCGCCGTCGAGCGTGCACGCGACCGCCTCGAGCAGGCTGGTGCGCGTGCCGTGCCGCGCTTGATCGAGGCCCTGGCAGGCAGCCGCAATGTTGCCGTCCTGCAGGAAATCCTGGCGCAGACGCTGGGCAACGAGAGTCTTCCCGACGTCAAGAAGGCTTTGGTCACAGCGCCACCGGACCTCGTCGATAGCCTGATCCCCGCACTCGGCCGGCAGGGCCGCTTCGATCCCAACAAGCTGCTCGACGTTTTTCTCGACCCTGATTGCCGGCACAAAACTGTGCTCGCCCACGCGCTCGCCCGCCATGGCACCCGCATCAAGGGCACGGCAGTCTTGCGCCTGCTCGACGACCTACCGAGCGAAGACCGCGCACCGGTCGCTTGGCTGCTCGGCCAGGTCGCGAGCGAGGCGCTGCTGCCGGCGCTTGCCGAGCGCTTGGAACAAGGTGACGCGGTGTCGAGGGACCTGGCGCTCCGGCGCGCGGTGATCCAAGCCTTCGGCCGGCTGGGTGGCGAGCGAGCGCAGGCCACCCTGATTCGCTTGCTCGACGAGGATCCGCGCCCCGAAGTCCGCCTGAGCGCACTCGACGCCCTGATGGCCATCGGCGAGCCACCCGTCGACGCCCTATGCCGGCGCCTACGCGATGGCGACATGCGGGTTCAGAGCCGCACCCAGGACATCCTGGCCGAGCTCGACACCCCGGAGATCGCGCAGCAAGTCGCTGCCATGCTGTCAGATGGCGAGGTAGAAACGAGGCGAGCAGCGGTGGAGATCCTCAACCGCAAGCAAGGGCGCGAGGCGCTGCCGGCGCTGGTCGAGGCGCTGGTCGACGAGGACTGGTGGGTGCGCGGACGCGCCGCCGATGCGGTCGCTGCGCGTGGCGGCCGTGCGCTGATCCCGGCGATCCTGCCCCTGCTCGGCCGCGACCCGGGCGAGCGCCGTAGCGAGCTGGTCGACCTGATCCGGCGCCTAGCCGGCGACCAGGGGATCACCGGGCTGCTGGTCGCTGGCCTCGAACAGCGCGACCAGGATCTGCGCCGTGGCACCGTGCGCGCCCTGGCGACGATCGGCGACGCCGCCGCGGTCGAGCCGCTGCTCGCCCTCCTCGAGGGCGGCGACACGATGGACAGTGAAGTGCTCCGCGCCCTCGCCCAACTCGGTGATCCGCGCGCGGTCAAGCCCTTGTTGGCCCGTCTCCAGCAGGCGGACGAGACCGAGCACGAGTCCTTGTTCGACGCCCTCTCCCAAACCACCGACAGCAGCCGGGCCTCGTCGGTGGTCCAGGCCATCCGGGACCTCGGTCCAGAGCGCGACAGCGCCTCTTGGCGACAGCTTTCGGAGAAAGCACTCCAGACCTTGCAAGCGCGTTTCGGCGATCTTCTCATCGAGGAACAACCCGCGACCCAGGGGGTGGCGGAGCAAGAGCAGCCGCCGGCAGCTTCGGGGCACGGGCCATCGGAGTCCCCGATGACACCAACCCTCGAGACCCTGGTTCCGGGCAAGGCTGGCCCCAAGCGCCGTGCCACCATCGCCAACATCGCACCGGAAGCCTGGTCGGACCTCAATCCGCTCTCGTTCAAAAACGGTGAACGGCTGGCCGACCGCTACAACATCATCCAGCAGATCGGACGCGGCGGCTTCGGCGTGGTGGTGCTGGCCGAAGACGAGATCGTGGGCGAGCAGTTGATCCTCAAGTTCCTGGCCCCCCACCTGGCCCAGGATGCGACCGCCATCCAACGCTTCAAGCACGAGATTCGCTACGCCCGGCGCATCACCCACGAGAACGTCATTCGTATCTATGACATGATCGCGCTCGAGGGCGTGTTCGCGATCGCCATGGAGTACTTCCCCAGCCACTCGCTGTCCGCCGAGTTGCACCACGAGCCCCGCTTTGCGCTCAAGCATGGTCTCAATGTGATGCGTCAGGTATGCCGCGGGCTGGAGGAGGCGCATCGCGTTTCGGTGATCCACCGCGATCTCAAACCCGGCAACATCTTGATCGACGACCAAGAACAGGTGAAGATCGTCGACTTCGGCCTATCCGCTGCCGCCACCCACGGTGCCAGCCGTTTGACCCGCAGTGGTCTGCTGCTCGGCACACCGACCTACATGGCGCCCGAGCAGATCGAAGGCCACGAGATCGATCAACGCGTCGACATTTACAGCCTCGGCGTCTTGATGTACGAGATGTTCACCGGCCGCGTACCGTTCGAGGGCCCGAACGCGATCGCCACGCTCTTCCAGCATCTCGACGCACGGGTGGTGGCGCCGCGCGCCGTCGTTCCCAACCTGCCTGAAGCGCTCGAGACCATCATCCTCAAGGCCATGGCCCGCGCGCCCGAGGCTCGGCACCCGACCGCTGCGGCGCTCGGTGCCGAACTCGACGGCCTGTACACCGAGGTCATCGACTGATGGCGCGCATCGATGCCTTCCTCGCCCGCGGGCGCGGCGAAGGTTGTTCGGATATCCACATCGCCGCCGGTCGGCCGCCAATGTTTCGCCTGCACGGTCGCCTGGTCCCCATCGCCTTTCGCGACCTCGCCAAGAAAGAAGTCGATCATTTGTTGTTCGAGGTCATGAGTGAGCAACAACAAAAGGCTTTTGCAGACGGCGAGGATCTCGACTTCACCTACGCCAGCGAGCGCATCGGCCGCTACCGTGTCAATATTTTTCGCAAGCTCAGTGGCTCCGGAGCCACCTTTCGGATCATCGGATCGAAAATCCCGGAGCTCGGCAGCCTCGGCCTGCCGCCGGTGGTCGCCTCGCTCGCCGATCACAAGCAGGGTCTGGTACTGGTCACCGGCGCCGCTGGCACCGGCAAGTCGACCACCTTGGCCGCCTTGGTTGATTACATCAACAATACAAAGAAAATCAATATTATTACACTTGAGGACCCGATCGAGTACATTCACAAACGTGGGGAATCCCAAATCGTGCAGCGCGAGATCGGTGCCCATGTCCCAAGCTTCGCCGCGGGCTTGCGGGCTGCCCTGCGCGAGGATCCTGATGTCATCCTAGTCGGCGAGATGCGTGACCGCGAGACCATCGGGCTGGCACTCGAGGCCGCAGAGACCGGTCACCTGGTGTTCGGCACGCTGCACACGGCGTCGGCGGTCAAGACGCTTGACCGGGTGATCGATGCCATGCCAGTGCGCCAGAAGACGCAGACTGCAATGATCCTCTCGCACCATCTTCGCGGCGTGATTTCCCAGCGGCTGGTGCGCACGGCAGACAGCAATGGCCGGCGCGCCGTGGCCGAAATCTTGATCAATACACCGGCGATCGGCTCGCTGATCCAGCATCGCAAACATTTCCAGATTCCCGACCAGTTGCAAACCGGAAAAGAACAAGGAATGCAACTGATGGATCAGGCGCTCAAACAGGCGGTGACCGGCGGCCTGATCGATCCCAACGAGGCATACTTGTTGGCCGACGACAAAAAGCTCTTCCGTCGCTACGTCACCGACGCGGAGATTCTGCCACAGATCAGTCTCGGTGGAGGCCGCTGAGCGTGGCGCGCATCGACACCTTCCTCAAGCTGGTCGTGGTCCAAAACGGCTCCGACCTCCACCTGATCTCCGGCGGGCCGCCACGGGTCCGCATCCACGGCGAGATGGAGCTGGTCAAGTACCGCCAACTGACCGAGGAGGAGACCAGCGAGCTGCTGCTCGCGATCATGCCCGAGGAAGCACGGGCCAGCTTCGACCGCGATGGCCAGGCCGATTTCGCCTATTCGGTCGAAGGCCTGGCTCGTTTCCGCGTCAATGTCTTCCGTCATGTCCACGGCGTGGGCGGCGTGCTGCGCGTGGTCCCGAACCAGATCCGTACCCTCGACGACCTCGGCCTGCCCCAGGTGCTCCAGACCCTCTGCCGCCTGCGGGCTGGCTTCGTGTTGGTCACCGGCCCCACCGGTTCGGGCAAGTCGACCACATTGGGTGCCATGGTCGACCACATCAACCGCCATCGTGGTGCCCACATCATCACGGTGGAAAACCCGGTCGAGCTGGTGCATCCACTGCGTAAAAGCCTGATCAGTCAGCGCGAGGTTGGCCGACACTGTCCGACCTTCGCCGCGGGCCTGCGCTCAGCGCTGCGTGAAGATCCCGACGTCATCGTGCTCGGCGAGATGCGTGATCTGGAAACCATCCGTGGCGCGGTGACCGCCGCGGAGATGGGCGCGATGGTGTTCAGCACGCTGCACACGACCGGCGCGGTGGCAACGGTCGAACGGATCGTCAATGTCTTCTCGGCAGAGGAACAACCGTTTATCCGCAGCATGCTGTCGACGTCGCTTTCGGGCGTCGTCTCACAGCGCTTGATCCGACGTGGCGACGGCAAAGGCCGGGTGGCGGTGATCGAGACCCTGGTCAATACCCCGGCTGCCAGCAACCTGATCCGCGAGGGTCGGATGGATCAGTTGACCAGCGTCATCCAGGCCGGAGCGCTCCAGGGGATGCAGACCTTCGACAACGCCCTGCGCAGTCTGGTCGATGCCCAGGTCATCACCTTCGAGCAAGCGCTCGCCCATGCCAACGACCGGCGCCAGTTCGCGGGCCGCCGAAGTGGCGAGACCTCAGGCTCCCTGCGCGCGGTCGATCCCCCCCCGCGTACCACCGGCGAGCGATCGTCTCGCAGCGCCGCTACAACGCGGAGTGGCCCGGTGTCCATCGGGCAAGGAGGTGAAAGCACATCATGAGCGAAGCATGGAAGATTCCCAAGGCCCTGCATCAAGTTTCCATGTGGGTGCATCCCGCCGGGCGTGTGATCGGTTCGCTCTTCGTGCACCTGCAAAGCACGCGCTACGAGCACGGTCCCCAGCGTCCGCTCGAAGTGCTCAATGATGGACGACACTTCCTGGTTCTTCAGCGCGACGAACCCAAAGAGCTGCGCTTTTACAATCGTTCAGCCATCGTGCGGGTGGAGTACCGCGACGAAGCGCCGGAGAGCAGAGATGGCCTGGTCGCGCAGCGATGCCAGATCCACCTGATGGACGGCAGCCTGATCGAGGGAACGATGATGAAGTCCCTGCCCCCAGATCGCAGCCGCTTGCTCGACTTTCTCAACCTCGAAGAAGAGGCATTCATGACCATCTATGGCGATGACGGGATCGTCTGCCTGATCAACAAGGCCTACGTGGTGTGCGTGCGAATTCCCGACAGGTGACCTTTCGCGCCGGACGGGATCACCTCCCGCCACGATCTTTCTCCCGGCGCGCCGTGAGGTAGCCTGACACCCGCTCGCGCACCAGGGGATGGCTGGCGGTGATCCGCTCGAACGCCCGCCCGTCCAGCTCCAGCAGCTCGCAGACGCCGGCCGCGACGATGGTCGCAGACCGCGGCGCGCCGCTGAGCAAGGACGCAGCGCCGAAGAAGGTGCCTTCCTCGACCATGCCGATCTGCCGGTTCTTGCCGGTCGCCTCATGCCGGTACAAGCGAGCGGTGCCCGATGCGAGAATGAACAGGCTGGCACCCGGCTCCCCTTGGGTGAAGATGATGGCACCCGGGTTTTTCACCAACAGACGCAGGCCCTTGAGAATGGCGGCCAGCTCCGGGGCCGAAAAACCTTCGAGCAACGGCGAAAGCAGCAGGCTTTCCCGCCCTTGTGCGCTCTTGAACCAGAGATCCGCCAGATGCAGCTCCGAGGTCTTGGCCGGTATCGGTCGCGGCCGCCGCCCCCCCCCACGCGCGAGGCCCTCGGCTTGCGCTGCGGCGGTCTCTGGCTCCGGCCCCTTGGCCGCCGCCTGGAGCGGATCGCTCGGCACCGGGTGCAACACGGGCAGGGCGGTCTCGCTGCGCTCGGTAAAGCGCTCGATCAGGCGCTCGACCGCGTCCACCTGGCCGGGGTCGAGGCGTTCCACCTTCTTGAGGACGGCGACCGCCTTGGCCACAAAGCCTTCGCGAGCAAAGGCTTCGGCCACGGGCAAGAGAACGCCCACGGCCTGCTGCTCGCGGCCATCACGGGCCAGGGCATCGGCCAGCCGCAGTGCCAGACGCGTGTTCTCGGGCGCCGCGGCCACCTGCTTCAGCAGTAGCTTGATCGCCCGTGCCATATGGCCACGCGCGATCAACTGGTCGATGTCGCTCGTACCTTGAAGCCATTCGAGCACGGTCTACTCTCCTCCGGGCATCTCAGGCGCAGGCCGCCGACTGCACCCCATGAGGCAACGCGGGCTCCGGTGTCCTCTGCGACGCCCCCCTGCGGCAGGCTGATCAGCGCCCCGTGAACATGGCCCAGCCAACATGGCCCCGTGAACATGCGTCCGATGCGTGTGCGGAAGCTCTCCTGCGACAAGATTCCCAGAAAAGTCTAGCCGAGAGGAGGCCGAGTCGTCAACTCGAGCCACGAGGCCAACCCGCAAACGTAGGCTGGGATACCTGCACCCGACCTCCACCGGCCCCAAACGGCGGGCCGCCCGCAGGCGGCCCGCCTGGCGCCCTCAAGACGCCCCCATGGCAGGGAGGAGGTCCCTGCACACCTTTTTCTCGCAACGCGCGTCTCGCGCGGCGAGCGCACGGTCGCTCAGTCCCAATCGAGGCTGGCACCGAGCTGATACTCCGTGACCCGCGTCTCGAAAAAGTTCTTCTCCTTCACCAGGTCGACCGACTGCGACATCCACGGAAAGGGATTCTCCTGGTGGCAACGCTTGGGAAGACCCAGCCGTTCCAAGCGTCGATTTGCGATATAATCGACGTATTGCGCGAACTGCTCGGCGTTGATGCCCAACAGGCCCTGCGGGCAGGCATCGAAGGCGTACTTTTGCTCGAGCACCACCGCGCGGTCGATCAGCACTGTGATCTCGTCTTGAAACGCCGCGGTCCAGACCTCCGGGAACTCCGCCTTGATGGTGTTGATCAGGTCGCAGCCGAAGGCCAGATGAATCGACTCGTCGCGCATGATGTACTCAAACTGCTCGCCGATGCCGATCATCTTGTTCTGCCGCTTGAGCGCTAACATCATGGCGAACCCGGCGTAAAAGAAAATACCTTCCATGATCACGTAGAAACCGATCAGGTCGCGCACGAAGCGCTGGATGTTCTCCGTTCCCGTGGTGTTGAAGTGCGGATCGAACACCGAGCGGGTGAGTTCGACAACGAAATCGTCTTTGTCTCGGATCGAAGGAATGGTCTGGTACATATTGTACACTTCATCCGGATCGAGCCCAAGTGTATCGCAGCAGTAGATGAAGGTGTCTGTGTGCACCGCCTCCTCATAGGCCTGACGTAGGAGATACTGCCGGGCCTCGGGATTGGTCACGTGGTTGTAAACTGCCAGCACAATGTTGTTGGCGGTGAGCGATTCGGCGGTCGAAAAGAAACCGAGGTTCCACAGAATCAGTCGCCGTTCATCCGGATTGATCCCACGGTCGGACTTCCACTGCTCGACGTCCTTTTGCATCGAGATCTCTTCCGGCGTCCAGTTGTTGTTGACGCCGTTTTTATAATGCTGCCTTGCCCAAAGATAGCACATCGGCAGGATCTTATTCGGATCGGTTTTGGCGTTGTTGATGATCGACACGTCTTCGGATCTCCGCTAGGTCGGGTTTGTCGCGAGAGGCTATCGTGATCTATTGGCACGCTTCGCAGTCGGGGTCCTCGATGTAGCAAAGCTGATTCTGCTCGAGGGGGATCACGGGGTCCACCGGTGGCTCGCCCCCCTCGCTACTCCGGGCGGTAAGGGAATGATACTCACGTTTCTGCGTGTAGCCGTACTTCGACGCGTCGAGGGTCGCTTTCTCGATCTGGGTGGCGGCGAAGGTGCGCAAGTAGTAGGTGGTCTTGAGGCCGAGCCGCCAGGCTTTGAGGTAGATGTCCGAGAGCAACTTGCCCGACGTCCCCTCCATGAACACGTTGTGAGATTGACTCTGGTCGATCCACTTGCCACGTGCGGCGGTAAGCTCGAGCTGTCGCAAAGGACTGACCTCGAACGCCTCCTTGTACTTCGCCTTGAGCTCATCTGGAACGGCGGCGATCATCGCGACGTTGCCATCGTAGTATTTGAGCTGTTCAAGCATCTCATCGTTCCACAGGCCGAGGCGTTTCAGGTCTGCCACGAGATGGTGATTGACCACGGTGAACTCCCCGGAGATGTTTGCCTTGACGTAGATGTTCTTGTAGATCGGCTCGATGCACGGGAAGCAGCCGCTGATGTTCGAAATCGTCGCGGTCGGTGCGATGGCCATGGTGTTCGAGTTGCGCATGCCGTGCGCGGCCACATGCTCATAGACCGGGCGCCAATCCATGCTGCGCGCCCGCGAAACCGGGACCTCTAGCCCTCGCTCCTCCTCGAGAAGATCGAGCGTATCCGGTGGCAGCAGACCGCGATGCCACTTGGAACCGTCGAACGACGCATAGGCACCGCGCTCCTTCGCCAGCTTCGAGGAGGCGAGGATCGCGTGGTAGGCAATGCGTTCTTGGAGCTGATCGGCCAACCGCAGCGCTTCATCCGACTCGAACGGGATGTCGAGTGTAAAGAGCGCATCCTGGAAACCCATGACACCGAGGCCGACGGGCCGATGGCTGAGATTGGCGCGCTCGGCTTCCGGGGTCGGGTAGAAATTGATGTCAATGACGTTGTCAAGCATCCGGATGGCCGTCTTGACCGTTTCCGCCAGCTTGGCTTCATCGGGGCCATCCTTGCCCATGTGGCGCGCCAGGTTGACCGAACCGAGGTTGCAGACCGCGGTTTCGTCGGCCGAGGTGTTGAGAGTAATCTCGGTGCAAAGGTTCGAGCTGTGGATCACGCCCACATGGTCTTGGGGCGAACGCACATTGCAGGCATCCTTGAAGGTCATCCACGGATGCCCCGTCTCAAACAGCATGGTCAGCATCTTGCGCCACAGCGCTTTCGCCTGGACCTTCTTGACAAGGTGCATCTCCCCTCGCGCTGCCTTCGCTTCGTAAAACACGTAGCGCTGCTCGAAGCGTTGGCCGAAGAGATGGTGAAGATCGGATGCCTCATCCGGCGAAAAGAGGGTCCATTCCTTGTCTGCGATCACCCGCTTCATGAACAGATCCGGGATCCAATTCGCTGTATTCATGTCGTGGGTACGCCGGCGCTCATCTCCGGTGTTTTTGCGCAGGTCGAGGAAATCCTCGATGTCATAGTGCCAGGTCTCGAGGTAGGCGCAGGTGGCCCCGCGACGTTTTCCACTGCGGTTGATCGCCATGGTCACGTCATTGGCGATCTTGAGAAACGGAATCACGCCTTGACTCTCGACCTTGGTACTCTGAATCGGCGCGCCGGTCCCACGGATGTTGGACCAGTCGTTGCCGATCCCGCCGGACCACTTCGAAAGTTGGGAGTTGTCACCCAAGCATTTGAAGATATGGCCGAGATCGTCCTCGACCATGGTCAAGTAACACGAGGAGAGCTGCGGCCGGTGGGTACCGGCATGAAACAGCGTCGGCGTCGACGGCACGTAACGAAGCTCGGACATCAGGCTGTAGAACTCGATGGCGCGGGCGTCGCGATCTGCTTCCTCGAGCGCCACGCCCATCGCCACCCGCATCCAGAAGGCCTGCGGAAGCTCCATGGTGCGCTCTTCATGGCGCAAGAAGTAGCGCTCACAAAGCGTCTGAATACCGAGAAAACGAAATAGCGCGTCACGCTCGGGCACCAGCGCCGCGGCCAGGCGCGGGAGGTCAAAACGTGCCATCCGCTCATCGAGCAAGCCGCATTGAATGCCGAGATGAATGTTTTCGAGGAAGGTATGGCGATAGATGGCGTCGAGCTCACCGTCCTTCATCCCGCGCCCTACGACTTCGTTGTAGAGGCGCTGCAGGAGCAGGCGCGCGGCCACGAAGTCATAGGCCGGATCGCGCTCGATGAAGCTGGCTGCGGCGAGCACCAATGCCCGGTCGATGTTGGCGGTCGTTACCTTGTCGTGAATGTTCTTGATCACCTCGCGGGCGATCGCATCCACCGAGACCTCGTCCGCGAAGCCTTCGGCCGCACGGCGCACACCCAGGTCGATCTTGCGCAGGTTGAAAAGCTGCCTGCGGCCATCGCGCTTGGTGACCGTCAACTTGCCGAGCTTGGCGTTCTCGACCGCCCGCTGTGCGGCATAGTCACGTGCCTGCTGGCGCTCCGCACGGTACAGAATGTAGGCCTTGGCAATCTCGTAGTGCTGACTGCGTACCAAGTACTTCTCGACAATATCCTGGATGTTTTCTACATTCGGATAGAAATCGAGAAAGCGTTCCTCGATCTCATCTGTGACCTGCGCCACCAGACGATCGAGCGAGGCATCGGACACCTCTGCGCGGACTGCCTTCACCGCCTTGCCGACGGCGGCACGAATCCGCGCCGCGTCGAAAGGCACCACCTCCCCCGTTCGCTTGACGACCCGCAGATCTGGCATGCCAATCACCTCCGCTATGTTGGATCCACTGTAAGGAGCCCATTCCGTGGCGCCCACCGTTTGCTGCCTACCGTTTGCTGCCTACGCCCCAGCAGCTCGTGGGGAATCAAGACCGCTCGACATCCTATAGATGTATGACAGAAAGCAACTTCTCCGCCGTACAAGCCACCTCACGACCTCGTACACGGACCTTGCACGCAACGCCCAGCCCGGAGCCATTCGCCCGGTAAGCGAGATGCTCCACCCGGTTCTTCTACCCGCTGGCGTACCCGCTTAGACTACAAGATGTAGGTGCTCGTGTCAAGCCGACCTACAAGATCCCGTGGCATCGCCGTCCAACGCCCGCAAACCCTGGTGAGCGTTGCGGTTGCGAGCCGCGCCCCGTTCGGGACCGCGCAAAGGACGCCTGCATAGGATCTGGGATAGACTCCGATCACACCCGTGTGCATTCCGTTACCGGCTGCCAGCCGACGTCTCCGTCTTGTCTTGCGCTGCCTCACGCCCATCGTGTGGGCGGCTTGCGCATGGGGGCAAACCCCGGCTTTCGTCGAGGTCACAGCCAGCGCGGGGATCGACGCCGCACACCAAAGCCTTGATGAGTACCACATCACAGGCCAGGCATGGGGGGACGTCGACGGCGACGGCTGTGTGGATCTTTATCTGACCACCAGCCAGGGTGCCAACGCCGCGTACCGCAATCGCTGCGACGGCAGCTTCGGGCCTGCACCCTGGCTGGGCGACGCAGCGCTCGCCGGAGCCGCGAGCGGTGGCGCTTCTTTTGCCGATTACGACAACGATGGCGACCTCGACCTCATGGTCGCCAACCTGGGTCCCAACACCCTGCTGCGCAACGACGGCGCGGCTGGTCTGCATGATGTCTCAGCGGCCGCCGGCATCGGCCACCCCGGACAGGGGGAGAGCGTGGCCTGGGGCGATTTCGACGGCGATGGCTGGGTGGACTTGCTGGTGGTCAACTGGTTCGACCACCAGCAAGTCGACGCGCCCTTGAACCACGACGTGCTCCTGCGCAACCGCGGCGATGGAAGCTTCGAGGATCTGTCGGCCATGCTCGACGGTGACGTCGCCCGGCGGCCTGGGTTCGCCGGCAGCTTCCTCGATTTTGATGACGATGGCGATCTTGACATCTATGTGGTCAATGACAAAAGGCGGGGCAACGCCCTGTGGCGCAATGATGGCGCGGGTTGCGCGGGCTGGTGCTTCACCGACGTGGCCACTGCCACCGGCGCCCGGCGCCCGGCGAGCGCCATGGGCCTGGCGATCGGCGACTATGACAACGATGGCGACCTCGACCTCGCCTACTCGGGAATCGGTGAGGTGGTCTTGCTCCAGAGCCGGGTCGCGGAGGGTGAGGTGGGCTTTGTCGAGGTCTCGGGCGTGGCCGGGTTGACGGTCGCACCCGGCACCATCGCCTGGGGCTTGACCTTTCTCGACGCCGACAATGATGGTTGGTTGGATCTCTTCGTCGCCACTGGCAACGTCGATACTGCGCACGCCGACCGCCTCTTCCACAACCGCGGCGATGGCAGCTTCGAGGACCAGTCCGCGACCAGCGGCGCGAGCCAGCCGGACGAGAGCCTGGGAGTCGCGCGTGCTGATTTTGACCGCGACGGCGGGCTTGACCTCTTGGTCGGCAACCGCGACGGCGCCTACCGCCTCTACCGCAACCTGGCTCCCGCGACCACCACCGCGCGCTGGCTGCGGGTCGAGGTCGAAGGTGGTGGCGCCGTCGACCGCAGCGGCCTCGGCACGCGTGTGACCCTGGTCGACGACAGCGGCCGGCGGCAGTTCCGCACCGTTTCCAGCGGCGACAGCCTGGGCGCCGGCAGCGAGGCGACGCTGCACTTCGGCCTCGGCGCGACGCGGGCCGAGCGACTCGAGGTTCGCTGGCGCGACGGCACGCGCGGGACACGCACGGTGCCAGCAGGAGCGCAAACGCTCCGCTTGATCCATTCTACGATCTTCGCCGATGGCTTCGAATCCGGCGATACCGGTGCCTGGTTCGCGCTGCGGGAAACCGAGCATTGACCACGACCGGGGGTTGGGCTGTAGAATGGGCGGACCCGCAGACGATGGAATCGCCGAGGTGAAAGGTCAAGCTGGCGCCGAGCCACTGGGTACAGCCCACTGGGTACAGCCTGCAAGGCAGGCCTCGAACCTCGATGGCATTGCGGGGGCGCAGGCATGCCAGCCCCTTACTAGGCCCGGTGCAGCATGAGCCCCAGACATCGACCCGAGCAGAATGACGAACCAGGAGATCGAGAATGCAACGAAACCTCATCCGGATCCTTTGTCTCGCCACACTCGCCACCGTCGTGGCTGTCTCACCAGCTCTGGCCCAGGGCAAGGGCGACAGCACACCCGCCGGCATGGGCGTACCAGCCCGCACCACCGGCGGGCCGGACACCTTCGGCTACACCTTCTTCGACCAAGCCGAGTTGGAGTGCAACGCGAACTTCACCGATATTAGCGCCACGGGAAACGTCGTGACCTACACGGCCTCCGGAGGTTTTCCCGCCGAGGATGACGGCGGTGCAATGATCGCGCTCGGCGCACCGTTCAACTTCTATGGCACCATGGTTAATAGCGTTGTGATCTCATCGAATGGCTACATCGGCATGGGAGCTGCCTCGCTGGCAGCCGAGTCCGGAGGCGATTTCTCGAACGATTGCCCAATCCCAGCGGTGCCGGACATCCTGCCAGCGGTCAACAGCCGGATCATGCCCTACCACGACGATCTGGCGGGCGATGGCACCATGGGCACCACCTACTACCAATTCTTCGCCACCTGCCCGCGCGCGGGCGAGTCGGGTGGGGTCGAGGCCTGCACCATTTTCCAATGGAGCAATTGGGGCTTCTTCGGCGGCGCCACTGGCTTTGATCTCGAGGCCATCCTCTACCACACGAGCTACGAGATCGCCTTCGAGATCAGCGATCCGGGCGGCGTTGCCGACGGCAGCAGCGCGACCATCGGTATCCAGGATGGCACTGCCACCGACGCCTTGCAGTACCAATGCAACACCGCCGGCAGCGTCGCCGGGGCGCTCACGGTCTGCAACTTCCACCCCGCGTTCCCCCCCGGCTCACTCGCTGCAGCGGTATTGCCGATCCCGACCATCAGCCCGGTCGGTATGGTTGTCCTCGTCCTGCTCCTCGCTCTCGGTGGCGTGATGCTGATGATGCGCCGTCGACGCACGGCCTAACGACTCGCTCACCAGCAAGCAAGAAGCGCGGTGCCCCGGGGACCAGAGGCGCCGCGCTTCTTGCTTGCTGGCGCTCGGCGCTCGCGAGCCGCGTATCCCCTGTTTCGGTGGCGATCGCGCGTCAGGGCACGGCCGCGGACCAGCCCTCGAAGCTGCTGGTCTCAAAGCCATCGGCGAAGATCAGTGCATGGCCGATCGCCAGCCTGCGGTCGCCCGCGACCCCTCCCCGCACCGACTGGCTGCCATCGGGCCAGCGCACCTCCACGCGTTCGGCGCGCAGCGCAGTGCCCAAGCCCAGGTGCAGCTCGGGCGGTGCCGAGGCCATGAAGCTGCCGCCAGCCCGCAGCGTTCGATGCTGGCTGTGACCACCTGCCACCAGCCGCACGCGCGCACCGATGCCACGCGTATTGGGCGCTCGGCCGAGCAGGTGCAGGCCCAAGAAGTGGGCGCCTGGGGGCAGATCGTTGCGCAGCAGCACGGGTGGCGCCGCGTTCATCACCATCAGCAGATCGAGATCCCCGTCGCGGTCGGCATCGAAGCACACCACACCCCGGCTCTGGCCCGTCACAGCCGCGCCCAACTCGGCCGCACGCTCGAGGAACACACCGCCGCCCTGGTTGACGAACAGACGTGCCGGGTCGTGGTGAAACTCGACCGCTCCCGGCGCTGGGAAGCCATTGCTATGCACCAGGTCGAGATCGCCGTCGTTGTCGAGGTCGGCGAGACAAGCGCCCCATCCCCAGCCGCCATCACGCACACCGGCACCGTCGGTGTCGTCGACGAAACCACCTGCGGCCGACCGGCGATAGAGACGATTGCCCGAGAGCCCCCAAGAGCCCTCGGCCACGCCGTCGGGGTCCAAGATGCTGGTCACCAGCCAGTCTTCCAAACCATCGCCATCGAGGTCACCGAGCGCACCACCCATGCCGTTTTCGTCCGTGATCTCGGGTCCGGTGACAGCGACGAAATGACCACCGAGGTTGCGCAGCACCTGTGAGGTGCCGAAGTCGCCGGTCACCACCAGATCGGGCCAATCATCACCATCGAGATCGCCGAAGGTGGGCGTGAAGCCAAAGGGCAGCAGCGCATCGGCCTGCGGACCGAGTGCCATGGTGGTGGCGTCGGTGAAGGTGCCCGTGCCATCGCCCACCCAAAAAAAGCCACCCTGCGGGAAGCGCCAATGGCTGAACATCAAGTCGAGGTCGCCGTCGCGGTCGACGTCGGCCAGCGCCGCGGCATAGGTCGGCGCATAAAACGCGCCGAAACCCGCTGCTTCGGTCGCGTCTTCGAAGCTGCCATCGCCGCGGTTGCGGTAGACGATCGGCCGGGCCTCGGGCACCATCAAGGGCGGATCGGATAACACCTCGGGGCTGCCCGAGACGCTGAGCACCAGCAGATCGAGATCGCCATCGCCGTCGAGGTCGGCGAAGACTGGCCCAGCACCCAGGCGCTCGCGCGCCGCGACCCCCGAGGCCAGCGATACATCTTCGAAGGTGCCATCGCCGCGGGCGCGGAAAAGCGCGTCGCGACCCCACTCGCCACCGACCAGGAAGATGTCCAGCCAACCGTCGCCATCCACGTCCCCGACCGCTGCCCCGGTCGCGATCCAACGTGGCTCGATCGGCTTTTGCAACGGATCATAGGCATGTCGATGGTCAAGACCCGCTGGCGCCGTGATGTCGACAAAACGCCAAGGCGCACCGCCGGTCGTTGGCGTGCCATCCGTCTCTTGCACGACGTTCGCAGCCCCAAGCGCCGGCACGGCGAGCCAGAGCGAGGCGGCGAGCCAGAGCGAGGCGGCGGGCCAGAGCGGGAGGACGGGGGCTCGGAGTTTCATGGTCGGTACGGATCCGGGCCATGATAGCAGCCGCCCCCCGATTGGGCGGCAAGCCATGCGCGCAGGGCGCTTCTGAACCGGCCGCGATGCCCGAGGAGCACCAGGCCGCAGTAAGATCGCGGCACGATCATGCGTCGCCTCGGCCACAACCTGCGGGCGCTGTTGTTGCTGGTTGCTGATCTCGTGCCCACTGCCGTGGCGCGCAGCGAGCATTACCGTAGCCTCCGGCGCCGGCTCTCGCGCGCCCCCGAACGCTTCGCCGTCAAGTCGGCCGCGCGGCCCTTTACCCCTGGCCATTGGCGCGAGCGCAGCCTGGCAGGTCCGGAGACCGACCTGGTGATCGACGGCTTTCCCGGCAGCGCCAACTCCTGGGTGGCGAACGCCATTCGCCGCGCCACCGACCGGCCCGTGCGCATCGAGAGCCACTTTCACTACAGCGCCCAGCTCAAACGGGCGCGCAGCTTCGGCGTGCCGGCCATCGTGCTGATCCGTGCGCCCCAGGCAGCCTGCGACTCGCTCAAGTCCAAGCAACCGCAGACCTGGGACCTGCTGATCATTCTGCGCTGGCTGACCTACTACCGGTATGTAGCCCGCCACCCTGGAAGCTGGCATGTGGTCTGTTTCGAGCAGGTGATCGCCGACCTCGATCTCCTACGCCGCACCAACCCCGACCTCGAACGGCTTTGCGCGCGGCCGCTCGACGGCGAAGGGGAGTCGAAGCGCCCCTCCACGCAGCGCACCCCGATCGAGCGTTCAAGGCCGTGGATGCGCTGGTTGTTGCGACGGGCCGAGCGTCGCTACCGCCAGCTCACTGGCGGCCTGTGGCAAGATCGGGTGGCGCGATGAGCCAACACCGCCCCAAGCCCAAGGCCACCCGCCGCATCACCACCCGCGGCAGCCAGAAGCTGCTGCTGGCACTCTTCGGCCTGCTGCTCACGATCGCCGGCCTGGCCTTGCTCGAGCTGACGCTGGCGTGCTTCGGCGTCGCCGAGCAGGCGCGCTTCGACGATCCCTTCGTCGGCTTCGCACCGGGCGTGCCGGTTTTTGTCGAGCAGACGGACGAAGCAGGCCACAAGCGGTGGGAGACGAATCGCGCCAAGCTCGACTTTTTCGAGCCCCAGCACTTCGCAGCCGACAAAGCAGCCAACGCATTTCGCATTTTCGCGGTCGGCGGCTCGACCACCGCAGGCCGGCCCTACGACCACCGCATGGCCTTCCCTGCCTGGCTCGCGCGCTACTTGCGCGCCCAAGACCCCAGCCGCACCTGGGAGGTGATCAATGCTGGTGCCATCTCCTACACCAGCTACCGCGTCGCGCTGGTGATGCAGGAGCTGGCGCGCCACCAGCCGGACCTCTTCGTCATCTACACCGGGCACAACGAGTTCCTCGAAGAACGCAGCTACAGCGCCATCCTCCACCGTCCCGAGTGGCTCAAGCAGTGGTCCTTCTGGCTCGCGCGATTTCGTATCGCAGCCGTGGTGCGCAGCACGCTCGATCACCTGCATGCGCCTGAGCAAAGCGAGCTGCCGAGCGAGGTCGAGACGCGTCTCGAGGCCTGGACCGGTCTCGAGCGCTACCACCGCGACGAGGCCCTCACAGCCGAGATCATCGAACATTTCGCTCTCAACCTTAGACGCATGATCGCCATCGCCCGGGCCGCTGGCGCCGAGGTCGTGCTGGTGGCGCCGATCGCCAACCTGGCGGATTTCTCACCGTTCAAGTCGGAGCATCGCGCGGGTCTCGGCGCCGCGGATCGCGCGCGTTTCGACCGCCTCTACCAGCGCGGGCGCGCCTTGCTCGAAGCTGGCGATCCGGCGGCAGCGCTCGGCCCGCTCCACGCGGCGCGGGCGATCGATGCTCGCTTCGCCGACCTGCAGTTCCGCCTCGGTCGCGCCTATCTGACTCTCGGTCAAGTCGACCGGGCACGCGACGCCCTGGTGCGCGCCAAGGACCTCGACATCGCACCCTTGCGTGCGCTCGAAGCGATCGTGGCCCAGGTCCATACAGTGGCGGCCCGCGACCACGTCGACCTCATCGACCTGCCGGCGATCCTCGGTACACGCAGTCGCCAGCGGCTTGGATATGACATTCTCGGCAATACCTACCTGCTGGACCATGTCCACCCAGACATTCCCGTACACAGCCTGATCGCCAAGGAGCTGGTCGCGAGGATGGCGAGGCAGGGCTGGGTCCGGCCGGCGCCCAAGGGCACCGAAGCCGCCCGTGAGGCGATCTACCAGCGACAGGTCGCCTCCCTCACCCGCGAGGACTATGCTCGCCGCGATTTCGAGCTGGCCCGCGTGCTGGGCTGGGCCGGCAAGCTCCAGCAAGCCGAGGCGCCGCTGCTGCGCGCCGCTGAGGTCTTCCCCGACGACCCAGAGATCCGCTTGTCTCTCGGTGTTCTTTACGAAAAGACAGGCCGAGTGCAAGCAGCCGCACAAGCGCTGAAACGCGCGGCCGCCGCCGAGCCCGAGCGCCCCGAACTGTGGTTTAACCTCGGTGTCGTCGCCGGCCAGCAGGGCGACCTCGACGCCGGCATCGAGGCCTTGCGCCATGCCGTGGCGCTGGCGCCCACGTACGCCGAGGCCCAGCACAACCTGGGCGTCTTGCTGCGCCGTCGCGGCGACCTCGCGGCCGCTGCCGCGGCCCTCGAACAAGCCCGGGCGCTCGATCCAGCGATCGCGGCTGTCGATCGAAACCTGGGCCTCACCTATGCCGCGCAGGGTCGCTTGGAGGCAGCAGCGCGTGCCTTCGAGCGCGCACTCGCGCTCGAGCCGGACGATCCCGAGGCGCGCTTCAACCTGGCCTTGGCACACGCGCAGCAGGGGCAAACGGACGCTGCCATCGCCGCCTACCGTCAGCTTCTCGACACGCATCCATCGCACGCTCGGGCGGGCAATAATCTGGCCATTCTGCTCGCCGGCCGCGGCCGATTGGACGAGGCCGCGACGCTGCTCGAAGCGGCGCTCGGGGCGAGCCCCGCATTCGCCGATGCGCAGTTCAACCTCGGCCTGGTCCGCGAGCAGCGAGGAGACCACGCGGGCGCGGACACCGCGTTTGAACGCGCGCTCGAGCTCGACCCGTCCAACGCGCGCTACCAACACGCCATCGGCATGCTGCTGCTCGGCCGCGGTGCTGACACCGCCGCAGGCGAGTACCTCGAACGCGCGCGTGATTTGGCTGCACAAACGAAAGAGCCCCGGTAGGGAAACCGGGGTTCACCAACGGTGATCGCTCACCGATCACGGAAAGAGGCCAGCGGACGCCGGATCACACCACGGCTCGAGCCGCAAGCGATCCGAGAGGGTCCACCGGGATGCCAGCAGACCGTGGCAGAAGTGCTCCGCGCCGGAGAGCGAGCTATTCCCCGCCAGATCGAGAAACAAAGCCGTATGGATATTGGTGATATCCAGAGACTTTGTGACGCTGAGATGACGAAAAGAAGCCACTCTCGGCGCGGTCTGACTTCTACCGCGGGCTGCTAGAAGCGGAAGCCCACCGAGATGCGGAACAGGCGCGGACGCTGGAAGTCGTCTTCGTTTTCCGGCTGTCCAAAGTTCGATCCGAGGGCGTAGTTCACCCCTTCGACCGGTGTCTCCATGAATGGGTTGAAGGTCTGGCAGTTGCCACCCGCACCACCCGGACAATCGCCGCCGTTGGTGGCATCCTCGATATCCGTGTTGACATCCACCACCGCGTCCTCGTCGAAGAGGTTGAGGATTTCGGGTTGGATGAAGACTTCCATCGACTTGCCGAAGGCATTCCAGCGGAACGAGTAGTTGAACGACAGGTCGGTGCGCGTGATGGCGTCGGTATGGAAGCGATCACGGGAGGTGAAGTAGTAGGTCACATTGTCCGGCGGATCCTGGTAGCCGAAGTTGGGCAGGAAGGCACCGGAATCAACCCCCCCGACCGCACCGTAGGGCTGGCCAGAGAAGTAGTTCTGCAGCAGACTCACCGACAAGTTGTTGTGGCTCGTGTCGATGATGTCGTAGATCGCCCAAGCGCGAAGCTTGTGCCGTTGATCGCCGAGCAGGTCGCCGGTCGGGAAGTTCCAGCGCGCCTCCCGAAACTCGGGATAGTTGCGCGGTGAGAACGGCACCGGACCGCTGTTCGTGGTCTCACCATTGATATTGCCCTCGAGCTTCGAGAGCGCGTAGGTGCCCGACAGCGTCAGCCGATCGCTCAACCGGTAGCGGAATTGGCTATGCAATCCCGTGTACTGGCGCTCGAGCAAGGCGTTGCCGAAGTTGCCGACCAGCGTCAGGTCTGTGAGGCTACCGCTCGGCAAGGTCACTGTGCCGTTGTCGAGGGTGGTCTTGTTCGAGTAGAAGTCGGTCCAGTTGCGGTATACCAGATCGGTGCGGAAGGAGCCCCGGTTGCCCAAGCGCTTGGACAGCCCGAGGGTCACCTCATCGGTCGAAGGCGACTTCAGGGATTGGCGAATCTGCGAGGTGTTGCCCGGCACATTGATGGAGAACAGCGAGCTGTTGATCGGTGCATTCGGATCGATGTTGAACGGACTGTCAAAGGTCCCACCTTGGCTCGCGTACCAGTCGAAAACGGTGCGCAGGGCCTGATCCGTGGGCACACAGTCACCGCGTGCGATGCAGGTGGGATCGGTGTTGATCTCCGGACCGCCGTAGCGGAAGACGAACGAACTCACCGCCCCGCCATTCGAGGTCGAGTCGGCGCGGCTGTTGGCAATCGCCGCCACATAGGTCCCGAAGCTGGCACGCAGCACCAGATCGCCGTCGCCCTTGACATCGTAGTTCACGCCGATGCGCGGCGAAATCTTGTCGTCATTCGTAACCAGCGCGCCGGCACTATTGGTGCCATCGTTTTGGTCGAAGCGCGCACCGAGGTTGATGCTCCACTTGTCACTGAGCTGCCACGCGTCGTTGACATAGTAAGAGTTGGTGGTGAAACCGGTGTCCTGCGCGATGTCCTGGTTGATGATCGCAAACCAGCGAATCCACGCCGTACTGTTCTCGATCACGGGGAAGATGTTCTGGTTGGCGTCGAGCAGGATATCCGACGAGTAAACCGTGAAGTCGCTTCCTGTTTGGTGATTGATCGAGAAGCGAATGTCATCGAAGGTGTCGTAGCCAAAGACCAGGTCGTGCGAGCCGGCATTTTCGGTGGTCAGGAAGTACGAACCCTTGACCAGCGTATCCTCGTTGTTGCGAATCTCGTCTTCGCATGAACCGCAGAAGGTAGGCGCCCAGTAGCGGTGGCTGGTCCCCCGTCGCCGCATCAAAGTCCCTTGAATCAGATCCGGAACACCGCCCGAGCCGATGCCGATGGTGAAGTCGCGCTGCGAGTACTGGGCTTCGACGAAGAAGTTGTTGGTCACGATTCCGGTGTAGTTGACCGACTTGATCTGCTGCGGATCTTGGCGCGAGGGGTTGAGGCTGCGCAGCGAAATGAAGTTGCCGAAGCCGGTGTTGGTCTGTGTGCGGTCGATGTCGAGGAAGGTGCCGATCACGCTGTGCTTGGGGGTCGCCGCGAGCGTCAGCTTGGCCTCGATGCGTTGTTCCTCGTCCCCGGTCGAGAAGGGCAGGTTGGTGACCGCGCGGGTGGTGCCACTGCCGGTGGTCTCGCGATCGCGGCCAGCGGTGAAAAACCACAGGTGATCGCGCCAGAAGGCGCCGCCGAGGGTACCTTCGAGGATGTCGTTGACATCGTTCTCGCGTTCCGGGCTGAGCCGGTTGCGCGCGATCCAGTCGTCATTGACCAGATTGACCCGCAGCGAGCCATCGAGCTGGTTGCCACCCGATTTGGTGATCGCGCTGATCACGCCCCCGGTGAAGCGTCCATACTCGGCCGAGATGCTCGAGGTCGAAACGGTGGTCTCCTGGATGGCATCTTCGATGAACAAGGGCAGCTCCTGACCGCGGAGGTTCTCATTGACCACCACGCCATTGACCAGGAAGAGATTCTCGAAGGACATGGCACCCGCGATGCTGATGCGCGGGTTCTCTTCGGTCGAACCCGGCCCGGTGGCGGTGACGCCTGGGGCCAGCAGCGCTGTCTCTTGCAGATCACGCGCAATGGCCAGCTTCTCCACCTCATTCTTGGAGTAGGTCGAAGCTGCGGTGGTGGTCTCCGAGATGGTGGCCAGGCTGCCGGTAACCTCGATGGTCTCGGAGACCTCCGAGACACGCATCTCGACATTCGAGATCGAGGTCTGTGCAGCCGAGATCCGGACTTCCTTCTTGATCGTGGTCAGACCTTCGAGTGTGTAGGTCAGGGTGTAGTCACCCGGTGGAAGGAAGGCGACCTTGTAGTCGCCGTTGCTGCCCGTGAAGGTCGTGCGCTCACCCTGCAAGCTCGGCGACTCAGCGGTCACCTGCACGCCGGGGAGTGCGCCACCGTCGGTGTCGCTCACGCGGCCGATCAGGGTCCCGGTCGGGTTCTGCGCCAGGGCGGCGGGCACGAGCAGAAGGGCGACGGCGAGACCGATCCCTAAGATCGGGCGCAAAGCTGTCGACGTCTTCATGCGTCTCTCCTTAAAGGACCTCTCGGCCCATGGGACCTAGAGGTGATCGAAAGTTAAGCCGGTACCGGCGAATTCCGCTACCCGGCTACCGCAAGCTGCGTGCCGGCTCCGAGGCCAACGCCGCAAACTCCGCACAGTCAAGGCGTTCGGTGTCAAACCGAGGTCTCTCGAAGAAGCAAAAGCCAGTCCTTTTCCAATCCGCTGAAGCCCGCGCCATCCAATCGATTGAATGACACAGGCCACGGCGATGGTGCTCGCGCCAAGCGCAAAGGCCATGGTGCCGCGCCCGCGATTCCCCCTGACCCAGCCGCCCGAGAGGTCTGCCACCCGCGTCTCCGGCGACGGGCGCCGAATGCGTGGATGCGTACTCGTTTTCTTGGCACGCAGGATAAAGCGCCGATGAAGGCGCTGTCAATGGTGATTGCGCGACCGCGGGATTCTCGCGGGTCAGACGGCGCAGGCCAAGCCGGGCGCCGACGGCTGGTAGCATGCCCGGCCGTGCCCACCACCAACGCCAAAGCACGAGGGCGTGACCAGCGACCGAGGCGAGCCGCGCCAGCCGTCAGGGTGCTGCTCGCTGCCTTGCTGCTCGCTGTCTTGCCGCTCGCTGGCTTGCTCCTTGGCGCTTGCACGGGCCCGCCAGGCGCTGCGGAGGATCCGCGCGCAGCGAGGCATCAACAGGTGCGAGCGCTGTGGCGCGACGCCAGCGCCCCCGCGGGTCTCGACTTTTTTCACTTCAACGGCCGCTCCGGCCGCCGCTACCTGGCCGAGATCACCTGCGGAGGTGGCGGACTCGTAGATATCGACGGAGACGATGATCTCGATCTGTATCTATCACAGGGCCATATGCTCGGTCCCGGCCTGAGCGTCGAGGATGCCTTCGAGCCTCCCCACCACCCGCTGCCGCTCTCGGACCGCCTCTACCGCAATGATCAGGTCGAAGCGCTGGACGGTAGCGGGACGACGCTTCGCTTGAGAGACATCACCGACACCGCGGGGATCGCTGCGGCGACCACCGGCTATGGCTGCGGCATCGCCGCGGGCGACCTCGACAATGACGGAGACCTGGATCTTCTGGTGCTCACGCTGGGCGCCAACCGACTGTTGCTCGGCCGCGGTGACGGCACTTTCGTCGATGCCACCGAAGCCGTGGGCATGGCCGGAGCCGCGGAGCGCTCAAGTGTCGCGGCGGTGGTCGCGGATTTCGATCGCGACGGCTGGCTCGACCTCTTTGTGGCCAACAACCTCGACTTCGTCTACGACCACCCAGAGCCCTGCTTCGACCTGGCGGGCGCGCCCGACTACTGCGGTCCGGGCGCCTTTCGGCCGCAGCAAGACCGGCTGTGGCACAGCCGCGGCCTGGATGCCTCGGGCCAGCTTCGCTTCGAGGACCGGACCGATTCCGCGGGCCTCGGCGATCATCCGGGACCAGCACTCGGCGCGCTGGCCGCGGATTTCGATGGCGACGGTTGGCTCGACCTCTACGTGGCCAACGACGGCCAGCCGAACTTTCTGTGGCACAACCGCGGGGCAGCCGCAGGCGGCGGTGGTCCACACTTCGAGGACCAGGGCTTGCTGGCGGGCGCAGCGCTCAACAGCGAGGGTGCTGCCGAAGCCTCGATGGGCGTTGATGCAGGGGACTATGATGGCGACGGCGACCTCGACCTGTTCCTAGCGCATCTGGTCAAGGAGACCGACACGCTCTACCGCAACGATGGTGCCGGTCACTTCGAGGATCGCTCACGCACCAGCGGCCTGGCAGCACCGAGCTTGCCCTTTACCTCCTTCGGCACCGGCTTCGCGGACTTCAACCTCGACGGCTGGTTGGATCTGGTGGTGGTCAACGGTGCGGTCACCCGCCTGCCAGCACTCGCGCGTGCCGGCGACCCATTTCCGTTGCACCAGCCCAACCAATGGTTCCTCGGTCGGGGCCTGGTCAATGGCGAGGCACGGTTCGCGGACGCCACATCCCTCGCGGGGCCGGACTTTGCGCGCTCCGAGGTCAGTCGGGGCGCGCTGCTCGGCGACTTGGACCAGGACGGCGACATCGATCTCGTAGTGGTGAACAATGGCGGACCTGCCCGCCTGCTGCTCAACCAGAGCGCCGGCCGCAGCGGTTGGCTCGGCCTGCGGCTGGTCGGCGAAACCCGTGCAGGCGCTCGATTCCCAGTACGTGATTTGCCCGGCGCGTGCGCCCGCATCGACGGGCCGGGAAATCGCCAGCAGATGGCTTGCGCGCACACCGATGGCAGCTACAACGCCAGCCGCGACCCACGGGTCGTTTTCGGCCTCGGCGAGCGGTACGAGAGCGAGTACTCCGTGCGCGTGACCTGGCCAGACGGTAGCGCCGAACGCTTCGATCACATCGCGGCCGACCGCTACACCCGCTTGCGGCGCGGCAGCGGCACGGCGCTGGCGCCATGAGCACTCGGATCCTGAGACTGCGATGGCGCTGCGCCTGGGGCCTGCTGGCAGCCTTGGCACTCGCTTGCGGCAGCAGCGAATGCCCTCTGCCAGCGGCAGATCCCACCACTGCTCCCGGCGCCAACCCAGCATCGGCGACACCCGACGTTGCTGGGCTCTTGCGCGACACCACCGCCGCGGCTGGCATCGACTTCATGCACGTGAACGGCATGACCGGACGGCACGACATCGTCGAGACGATGGGCGCAGGAGGCGCCTTATTCGATGCCGATGGAGACGGCGATCTCGACCTGTACCTGGTACAAGGCGGTGCGCTGCCGGGCCGATCCGGCGCCGGAGCAGACACCGCACCAGCCGCACCACCAGCGCGCCGCGACCGGCTCTACCGCAACGATACCGCCGCGCGCCAGATGCCCGGCGAGGCCAGCCCGGCACCGCGTCCGCGCTTCACCGACATCAGCGACGCGGCCGGAAATCTCGGCAGCGGCTACGGCATCGGGGTGGCGGCGGCCGACGTCGACAACGATGGCGACGTCGATCTCTACGTCACCAACGACGGTGCCAACCAGTTGCTGCTCAACCGCGGCGACGGCAGCTTCGAGCAAGCAGCACAGGCGTCGGGTGCCAGCGACGAGCGCTTGTCGGTGTCGGCAGTGTTTTTCGACTTCGACCGCGATGGTTGGATCGATCTCTATGCTGGAAACTATGTCAACGTGCCGGCCGATCCGCCCCAATGTCGTGACACCACCGGTGGCATCGACTACTGCGGTCCGGACAGCTTCGCGCCGCTGCCGGATCGCCTGTGGCGCAACCTGGGCCGGGGTCCCACCGGTTGGCGCGGATTCACCGATGTCAGCCAGCGCGCCGGACTGCGGGCGGTAGCAGCACCGGCGCTCGGTGCGGTGGCTGCGGATTTCGATGGCAATGGCTGGCTCGATCTCTACGTGGCCAACGATGGCCGGGCCAACCATCTGTGGATGAACCCGGGCATGTCCGGCGCTTCCGGTGTGCCTCGCTTCAGCGACCAGGCCCTCCTCGCCGGCTGCGCGGTCAACTCCCAAGGCAGCGCCGAAGCCTCGATGGGGGTCGATGCCGCAGACATCGACGGCGACGGCGACTTCGATCTGTTCATGACCCACTTGATCGCCGAGACCAACACGCTCTACCGCAACGATGGGCACGGTATGTTCGAGGATGCTACCTCGCTGGCCGGGCTGGCCGCAGCCAGCCGCCCGTTCACCTCCTTCGGCACCGGCCTGCTCGATCTCGGCAACGACGGTGTGCTCGACCTGCTGGTGGTCAACGGTGCGGTCAACAACATCCCAGCGCTGGTACGCGCCGGAGACCGCTATCCCCTGCACCAGCCCAACCAGCTTTTTCGCGGTCTTGGCCACGGACGCTTCGCGGATGTCTCGCCACAGGCAGGCCCGGCCCTGAGGCGCTCGGACGTAAGCCGCGGCGCGATCTTCGGTGATGTCGACAATGATGGCGATTCGGATATCGTCATCGTGAATAACAACGGTCCCGCCCAGCTTCTGCTCGACACCCGCGGCCAGACGCGCGCCTGGCTCGGCCTGCGTCTGGTGCTCGGAGCGCCTCCGCACGATGCCCTGGGTGCCCGCGTGGCGCTCGAGCGCGCAGGTCGTCCCGTGGCCTGGCAGCGCGTCGCCACCGACGGCAGCTACGCATCGTCACGCGATCCACGCGTGCGTTTCGGGCTGGGGGACGATCGCGGACCCCAGACCGTCCGTGTGCTGTGGCCCGACGGCTCGCTCGAGCGCTTTTCAGGGCTCAGGCCTTCGAGCTACCAGACGCTGGCGCGCGGTACTGGCTCAGCGCTCGAGCCCTAGACCATATGGAACGACCGATCCCCATTTTGCAAGGTTCGCGGGTTAGCACAAGAACCTGCGGCAGAGCCGCACACAAAGGAGGATCGGCCATGAGCGAGGTTAGCACTTGGGCGGGATTGGACGTCCATGAGGATCAGATTACGGTGGCGGTGGCTCGAGAGCTGGCGGGATTTGTGTGGGCGGCCTGGTACCTGTATCCGCGTCTGGAAGAAGCGGCAGTGGTGACAAACGAACCCTGAACCCTGAACCCTGAACCCTGAACCGAAGGAATTCTCTCTTGATCTTGGCTCAGCGGCTGGCGCCGTCCCCCGTTGGAAGGATCCGCGAGGCTCCTATGCGACACCGAGCTTGCTCGGCGACTCGCGA